>JAESGD010000044.1_pt1 | contig 199290 bp, 222 predicted proteins | sample 9269581 | NCBI WGS metagenome assembly JAESGD01 (sample SAMN14515903, study PRJNA621661) | algae metagenome | isolation source: Cyanomargarita calcarea GSE-NOS-MK-12-04C and co-occurring heterotrophs from... | place: USA: Grand Staircase Escalante National Monument, Utah | collected 2007-12-30
TTAGCTTGTTTGTAGAGCTGCTCTAATTCAGAAATATTTGAATGCTCCACTATACTGATCCGTTTTGGCATAAATCATATTTTTACTCTCTGCTTTTATCGTAAGCGATTATGCGGACATGATATCAAATAATAATCGCAACTCTTTAGGTTCACCCGACCACTTAGAGAAATTAAATACAGCCTTCTGGATTCCTTTTAAGCCTTTTTTCTGCGATGACCGCAATGAAACTCTCATCATAAATAGATTCTGACTCAAGTCATATAGAAACAATTGAATTCAAATAGGTTGCTTAAGTGACATAAATAACATCAAGCAAATAATAGCGCTTTTTTCGCTTTATTGCATAAACCATAGAAATTTTTGTGAATAAATCCAAAACATGACGATTAGTAACGAAATAACATCAAATTGTGTCGAAATCTTAATCGATGTAAAGTTAACAATTTCGGAGCCTCCTGTCAGGCTACTCCGGTTTCCATCCCCGTGAGGGGTAATAAATTCAAAACTTCTGCAAAAACTGGATATACGTTTGAAAAACGTGTCAACGTTTCCATCCCCGTGAGGGGTAATAAATTCAAAACAAAAAAATCCTGTTGAAAGATGGATTTCAAGAAAGTTTCCATCCCCGTGAGGGGTAATAAATTCAAAACTTAAAAAAAGCGTTTATGTGCTCGCAAGAGTTTAGGGCGTTTCCATCCCCGTGAGGGGTAATAAATTCAAAACCTTTAAGCAGTATGAAGTTAACTGCTTACAAGAGGACAAAGTTTCCATCCCCGTGAGGGGTAATAAATTCAAAACTGGGTTTACTTTGCGATGGGTTGATAGCGAAGGTAAGTTTCCATCCCCGTGAGGGGTAATAAATTCAAAACGTCGTGGGTGGGAAATGCCCGACATGATTCATCATTGTTTCCATCCCCGTGAGGGGTAATAAATTCAAAACAACAACCGATTGGTGACGTTGCCATCAAATGACTCCCTGTTTCCATCCCCGTGAGGGGTAATAAATTCAAAACAAATTGTGCTAAAGGATCGGATAGGCTTGAAGTATGTGTTTCCATCCCCGTGAGGGGTAATAAATTCAAAACAACAAGGATTTAGTTACAATAAATCAATAAGCACTGAAAGGTTCCATCCCCGTGAGGGGTAATAAATTCAAAACATGTCATTGCTTGTCACTTACCAAGGTGCGCGCAGCAAGTTTCCATCCCCGTGAGGGGTAATAAATTCAAAACCACTGCTACGGAAGTTTTAACCCTTCCATGAGCCACTGGTTTCCATCCCCGTGAGGGGTAATAAATTCAAAACCAATCAGTACCACCGGCAAGGTGAGCTATACGTTGAGGTTTCCATCCCCGTGAGGGGTAATAAATTCAAAACCTACGATTTTCAAAAACGTGTCAATGATGACACGCTAGGAGTTTCCATCCCCGTGAGGGGTAATAAATTCAAAACCTTAATTAGCTTCCAAAGCTGTGAAAGCCTGTCCAACAGTTTCCATCCCCGTGAGGGGTAATAAATTCAAAACTTGTGGAACAAAGCGACAAAATGAATCAGAGGAAGTTTGTTTCCATCCCCGTGAGGGGTAATAAATTCAAAACTGGACGTAATCATCGTTGTCGCAAACGACAACCAAGAAGGTTTCCATCCCCGTGAGGGGTAATAAATTCAAAACATTTATACTTTCCTCACAAGAGACCGTAATAACAACATGTTTCCATCCCCGTGAGGGGTAATAAATTCAAAACAATCTTTTATGAATAAAGATGGTTATTTATCAAAATCAATGTTTCCATCCCCGTGAGGGGTAATAAATTCAAAACAAGCAAAACAACAGCTTATGAGTAGCGGTTTATCTGTGACGTTTCCATCCCCGTGAGGGGTAATAAATTCAAAACTCTACCCATTTGAAACCTTTGCCATGACTGACTTTCAGGGGTCATTTTAGCAGGGACTCTAACTTACCTATCAACAAGCATCAGCTATTGACAATAAGCACCCCACACACCCCAATCAAACCCTTTCACAGCAAGCGATTAGCGGGGGTCAACGATAGAATCAGGGCTTCAGAGCTTGCCCTACCCCCGCTAAAAACTTGCGTGTGGTTAGTAGAAACAAAAACTTATACATTCACTGTGAAACGCAATATTAACTTTTCAAGGTTCTAATTTGATAAAACCAAGTATACCAAATTACTCCTGATTCTTTAAAGCCCGACGTGCTAACTTAACATAAGTTTTCACAGTTTCATAAGGCATCTCCAAATCTTCCGCGACTACCTGCAACGACTCACCCATCTCTCGCCTTGCTAATATTGTCGCCCATTTAGAAGCAGTTTCATCCGCACGGGTTCCCCCTGTTCGCTTGCGTTGTGCTTTAAAAATCTCAATTAAATCTTCAATTCGTTTTGCTAACACAGTCTGCACATCGGGTATATCTTGCACAACCTCAGATGACCAACCCAAGCGAGTTTGTCCCAATCCAAAGGTAGTTTTATGTCCAGTACCGCAATAGGGTGCAAGTTTTCCCAAAGCGTAAAATAATTGATAATATTCTGGCTTTTTCTCAGCAACATTTGTCAAACTTAACTCAACTGCACCAGTAAAACCTGTCACCGAACCTCTTTTACCGGCTGGTACTTTCATTGTTGTTAGATGACAGCGATTAATCAACACACAATTATCAACCCAATCTAAGAACTCATCTTGATCGACAGTCATTCCCGAAAAATCATTCCACCGTCGCAAGTAGCTGTGGAAAATATTCGCTGGTACTGGTAGGGGAAAATGATGACCTTTGCGACGAAAACTTGTAGGAGTAAGGAATTGTAGCGTCAAAGTCCCACCAACTTCAGAGTTTAGTAGTTCCGCATAAGTTGTGGGAGGATGGAGAATATTGCAAGCCTTTATTTGTAAAGGTGCATCGCGCAAATCAACAATACTCGGTAAATTATTTGTCCACTGCGCTAGCCATTCCTGAACTCGACGGGATAAAACCGTGACATACCAACGATAGGTACTGTTTGCTGATAATTGTAACTGCCTACCAGTACTAGTGATTTCTCCATCCAGCCCAGAAATAGTAAAAGCTTTTTCCGACTCTCCATCATGAAGATATGCAGAAAGTCCTGGGTCATTTTGTTGTACTTGCTGGAGAAACCAAGCATGAAGTCCCACAGTATACTGAGGAACCAAATAAAAATCTTTTTCAGCTACCAACTCGAACTCCAGCCCAACCAATTCCGTGTCTAACGACCATTTGAACTGAGATTCAGATGTGGTTGGCTTTTTGCGGGTTTGTCTGGGCATGGTAGCAATTGAGTCATTTTTGCATATACTACATCTATCTTATCTTTTTTGCGTCCCCTCGCGGGGATAAAAAATCCTCAGCGGAGTTTTGATTGCTGAGGATAATAATAAATATGTTGGTTGAAATCAAAAAACGCAGGTAATTTGACTTCACATAGAGCTAATCAATTCAAAGCATCACTCTCAGGTAATTGTTGCACTCCTTGCACATCAAAAATAATCGCAAATTTGATATTCTTGATTGAGCTTTCCAGCACTTGTAGATAAGCAACTGCATCATTACGTTTCCGAAAGCGTGCAACAATATCAGACTGTTGACTAGCTTTAGAGAGACCAGTATTATCCAACTCTTGATTATTAGATAAAATGCGAATAATACACCAAGGATGTAGTTGCTGCAAATAGGTCACGATAACCTCCCTACAAATGCTAGTAAACCACCAGAGATGTTGCTGTGGAATTGACTATCATCACAATAATTAAAGAAAAGCTAATAAAACAGTTCAAGATGATATTGACAAAGTAATTAATACCATTTCTGTATGAAGATGCAATTAATAGCCCACGCAGGTGGGCTTGGTTTGTATAGCCCCACCCTTCTAGGGTGAAGGGCATAAAGCTTCATACAGAATTGGTATAAGTTATGAATAGTCTAAGTCAAGCTTGAGAGTTATGAAAATTTAACCACTGCAAAACCTGTTCGGGAATCTCCTCGAAATGTTCCAAGAAAAAATCCATCAAAGCGAGATGAAGTAAATCGCTGTGTGTGGGGTAGCGTCGGTTTTGACCATTTCTAAACCAGCCTCGCACGGTAGAATCAGAACGCGAACATATCAAAGCAATTTGCTCGTAACTTACACCCCATTTTGCATAAAACTGTGTTGGTGTCATACTAAAATCCCAATCGCTATAGAGTTGAATCAGCCGTAATTCTCGCATTTGCAATGAATGAGGTTTAGGCATGATAAGTAAGGTAAGAAGGTAACAAAATCTTGATGTAGAGACGCTATATATAACGTCTCTAGAAATCTCTACAAAATTAGTGCGAATCTAAATGCGTAACGAGAATGCTTCGTTCTTCCTCCATATAAAGCCAATAAAATCGTTTCGCCATTGATGCAGAAGAACTCCAAACATAACCATCTGTGCAGTGATATCGATGCGTTCTTAAACTGCGGTAATTCGGGCCATTATTAGCGAAACATTCAAATGCTTTGTCGTATTGCTTACGGTCTAAAGAGGGTAATGCATCAAGTTGTTTTTCAGCTTTTGAACTAAAAATCAAACGAAACTTGAAAGTTTGAATGTGCATTTTGAATGTGCATTCAATAGTTTCCAAATACCCAAACTTAAAACCTCGCACAGAAACCTTTATGCATTGGTGGTGCGCGTGCTTTTTTCCAAGCGTTCATACTGGTATTATTAGTAAGGCAAATATTTGTCTAAATCTTGGACGGAATGTATCGCATTTCTACAGCACCTCTCACACAATAAACGCGGCATCGTCTACCACAAATTCAGGTTGCGTCCCCACCACTGCGACTTTACAACGATTGTGAGCAGACATAGGATAAAATCTCACTTGGTCTTCGCGCTTGTTCACAAGTCGCATTAGGTATTTAGACACAATTTGGTACTGATTTTCATCCAAAACGCACTCGAAAACCGATTTTTGTACGCGAAGTCCGTAAGCTTCGAGAATTTTTGACACTTTGGTACGACGTGTATCGCTAACAATGTCATAGCAAACAAGGTAAAACATGATTATTTCACCAAGGTTAATGCTGTTTTCTGAGGTCTAGCGATATTTGTGAAAGTAGAATGATTGGGATGAAATTTCAATGCTAAAGGACGGTAATATTCTACGTCACCAAGCAAAGACGCAATATATTCGCGCACCTGTAAATCGATGCACTGACGATATGTAACTTCCCCTGCATAAGGATGAAGTACAAAAGTTCGGAGTTTTCCTTCCCAACATTGGAGGAACTGTTGAAGTAGAGTATGGGTTTTTTTCCCATTTCCATTACCGTTGCCATTAGATTTCAAACTAGTCAGATTACGAGCAAAATTTAACACTAAGTCATCGACAATCGGTGCGCGAAATTCTGCCGCGAAATCCCATGCTAAGGGTAGTTCGTGACAACTGCTGTGGTGTAAAATTGCGTAATCTGGGTGAAGTCCTGCGGTGTTAAGAAAGGTGTAAATATATTGATGAAGCAGTGTATTCCCCAGGTTTTGCAGTCCACTAATGTGCTTTGCGGTTGTACGTGGGCATCCGTTGTTATAGAAGCTGAGTAAGGAAGCAACGGCACAATAATAGATATTATCAGCTTCCTCACTGCATTCGTGCAATTCGTTAATAGACCCTGAAGAAGGTAAATTATCAATCATCAACGTCAGGTAATTTAATGCACGTTGGGTTGTATGGTTTGCGTGGTACTGAGTCCAACTTTGCAAAAAAGTATGTTGGTTGTGCAATTTTGCCCAGATGATACTTTCTGCTGTCGCACGATTAAATTCAGTATCCCGTGCGCGTCTACACTGGTAAGTTAAGTATTTTGGTCGCAATTTTGAGAGGTTTTCTAGTCTTCCTAAAGGTTCACCTTGTTGGGTTAAATACAACGCAGGAATTTGATGGCAGTATATAGTTTGAATCACTTCCTTTGGTAGATGAATATTACCAAAGATGAAGAATTGACTAATATTGCGAATGGGAATACAGATACGTTGCTTTTGTTGGTGAAATACCTTAAAATATTGGTGCTGTACTTGATATGAAACGTCCGATTCGGTGATGTAAATTGTGGACATAGGTTCAGCAAAGTAAAAGGTTAAAAGTAAAAAGAGGAAAGCTTGCTCTTGCTTTTTACTTAATTCCATCATCTCAAACTGATATCTGAGTTCATATCTGCGCAAACGCAATTTTTATATGAGTTCGTATATGAGTTATATGAGTTGAGAAAAAATACTCTTTATCTCATGATTTTTTCTTGTACAGTGCAAACATAATACGCTTTGCGTCAATTTCCTGGCTTATTGCACTCCTACAACTTTCACTGAGGGAAATATCCAATCTTGTGGGATGGCCCGTCCGAAAAACTGGAAAAGCAGGGATGCCCACCCCACAAGAGATTTTTGGATATTTTTTATTTGGAATTCCCTAAGAAACACTATCAAAAGGGGTTAAGCTTCGTTTAACCCCTTCGACGTATCTCAATAAATCGTTTTCTATTGGTGAAGTTAACATTGACAAAACCACTGTTGCCTGAAACACCCTTCGACGTATCTCAATAAATTGTTTTCTATTGGTCAAGATTTTCATCCCCGTGAGGGGTAAATAATTTCAAACGAAAAAAAACTACAAGAAAGTAGGTATACCGGACAAAGTTTCCATCCCCGTGAGGGGTAAATAATTTCAAACAAGAAGGGACACCATAACGGATCCTTCGGACATCTTAATGTTTCCATCCCCGTGAGGGGTAAATAATTTCAAACCCTTACCTTTTGAAACCCTTGGCATTAATGGCTTTAAAAGGGTCATTTTAGCGGGGGGTCTAAATCCTCTGTCAACAAGCTCAACTTATTGACAATAGGCAACATATATACCGTCCTCAAACCTATATGTAGCAAGCGATTAGCGGGGGTCAACGAAAGAATAAGGGTTCCAGAGGTTGCCTTACCCCCGCTAAAAAGTTACGTGTGCATAGTCAAAAAAAATACTTTTGCTTTCACTTAGAAACGTGAAATTAAGTTGTCAAGGTTCTGTTAGACATATCCGAGAGTATAACGTAACACTCTAGATTTTTTCGCAGCGCCAACAACAAACTTAACATAAGTTTTCTTGACTATCTCTCCCAAATAATCGGTCGGTAAATTTCCACCTCACCTTTCAAGCAAGAAATATACTCCCGCACCTGTAACTCAATAGCACGACGGTATGCTACTTTTTGTCCGGTATGGGGATGGGTCAATTCCGATTGCAACTTTTCTTCCCAATGCTTGAGAAACTTCTTGAGTGCGTGCGGCTGAAAATACACCGCTGCTCGTTCGTCGGGTAATGTAAAATCATCAATCGTAAAAACTTGAGAATTAACCAAATAAGTTACTAAAGAATCGACCAACTGCGATCGCCACTCTTCGACTAAATCTGAAACCAATGCTGGGTGATTATCACGGGGAACGTGTAAATTGCCAAAATGGGTATGCAGTCCTACAGCTTGGATAAAAGAAAAAACATTTTGGCTTAATAAAGTGTATCCCAGACTCAGCATACTATTAATCGGGTCAGTGGGTGGGCGTTTTGTGCGCTTCTCAAATTTAAACTCACCAGAAAATAAACTTCCCAGTGCTTGAAAATAAACTGTCGCAGCTTTTCCTTCATACCCCCGTAACATATCCATATTTTCTGCAAAGGGTAATTTACTCATCAAAACGTCTAAATCATTAACGGCCGTTTTAATCAGCTTTCCATCAGTATCTTGAGATTTGCGACGACGATTTAATCGCATTAGCAATATCCGTGAATTATGTAACTTTGCTTTCACTATGGCTACAGCTTGTTTTTTGACAAACTCCGGATTTTGGCAACACTCCACCTGCCGCATCAAATACTCAACTTTTGCATCACCTTCTACCTGCAACCTACCGAAATATCTGCCTTTTTGTGACAAGTACATAATTAGAATTCGTCTCCGTAAGGCTAGAGAAGCAGCACCATGAGATACATTACAAGAACCAAATAAAACAATACTACTGACACGACTTACCGGAACCTTAATCCGTAATTCCCCCTGATAAAAAACTTGAAATTGCTGATTTTTTACACTCAAATATGCACCTTGGTCAGTTATATATAAAGTAGTCATTGCTTCCTGCCAATAATGGGAATTTGACGCTCTCGGAAAATTAATCGGCTTGTCGATACTGCAAGCCTTCGGAGGACGAGAAACGGGTTTCGTTGGTTTGGGCTTAGTGCGAAAATAAGGCGTACCTGAATCGTTGATTACCCATTCACCTTCTCGGATGGGTTTGGGTATTGGAGGTGCGTAAACTTCACCCCATGCGAAGCGATAACCCAGAAAAGTAAACTCGTCTGTGGGAATAAAAATCTGTGTCTTTTCTGGTTGTAGAGTTAAATAAACCTCCCCTAACCACCCGCTAACTTTGTCGAGAATACGGTTAGCTTCTTGCCAACTACTACAAGCAATAGCAAAATCATCTCCGTACCTTACTAAATTAATCCCGTGACTGAGACATTTTCTATCAAAATTAGTCAAGTATAAATTTGCCAATGCCCCAGAAAGTACACCACCTTGCAACACACCTTTACCTGGATAAACAGGTTTTCCAGCGATGACAATACCCGAACGCAGTTGTCCTTCAAGTAATCGCAATACAATTGGTTCAAGCTTCAATTCCTCCAACGCAGTTAACAACAACGGCCAACAGAGGTTGTCATAAAAATCGGCGATATCAGCTTTGATAATCCATTTTGGCTGATACTGGTAGTAGGAATACAAATGCTGTACAGCTTGCTGGATGCCTCGTCCGGGACGATAGGCATAGCTGCAATCGAGAAAAGTATCTTCCAGGGGAAAATACAGTTCATCAAGTAGTAAACGCTGCACGATTTTGTCCTGCACCGTAGGAATGCCAATCAACCGTTTACCGCCATTTTTCTTAGCGATATAAAACCCTTTAGCAGGGCTTGCAGTATAAGTTTCGTAGTGGATTTGGTAAGCAATATTGCGTAATTTATCGGCAGCCATTGACTCAAATAAGTCAACAGAAATACCATCTACACCCGCAGCTTTACTTCCCGCACGAATTTGTAACCATGCGGCTGTAATGAGTTCGAGGGAAAAATGCATGGAAAGTTAAAGGGTAGAAGTTAAAAATCATTAATCTACAAAAAAGAAAACTCAAATGTGTAATTTGAGGTATTATATTGGGAAGCATCACCGCAAATTCCTCTGCACAATCGAGGAGGCTAATCAGCATTCAAAAAACAAAATATTCTTTGTATTTCTTTTTACTTTGCCTTTAAATTAATTTTTGCACCCCTATATATGAGTTCATGTATGGGTTATTGACTTAGTTATATGACTTCGTATATGACTTAAATAGAATTCTTTACCTTTTTACCTTTTTATGGGACGTACTCTGGTTGCATCACCTGAAGGCGTTAATCATGCAAGAAAAGCCTTAAAAGTTAGAAATTTAACCCAAACCGATTTGGGTATTGAGGTAGAATTAGCCTACTCAACTGTTAGTAATTTTTTTAACGAGAAACCCATATATCGCACGAATTTTCAGGAAATCTGCACCTTCCTGGATTTAGATTGGCAAAATATTGCTGCACCTGGTGAAGAAGAAACCCAGAAACTAACACTCCTCGAAGAACTTTGGCAAAAACTTCAAACCTTAGGTTCACCCACCGAACAAATGGGATTAGTCATAGCACAAGAGGAAACCCTCGGTTGGACAAAAAAAATACCAAGTCGTTACGAAAAATCAGTGCGAATGGGTAGCTATATTCGTTTTGAAGTCAATTTGGAAACACCAGGATATTTACTACTGCTACAAAAAGATACATTAGGACAATTGTGGTGTTTTTGTCCCTCATGTTTTGCACCTCAGCCACAATTAGAAAAAGGTAAAACAAGTCTTCCGCAAGAAAGTTCACCCATTACCTCATTTCACATTGAAGGTACACCAGGTAAAGAACAAATTCTGGCAGTAATTACTCAAGATATGCCTAAATTGGAATGGCTATCACAAGCAAATGACGAACCTTTAGAGTTAACCGAAAGCTTTCTTGGGGAATTACTCAATTATATAAGTACTAGTCGAGATAATCAGATTATATATACCGAATATGAAATTGTTGAGTAAAAAGGGAAAAAACTAAAAAGAGAAAACAAAAGGGCATTTAATTAGCCCACGCAGGTGGGCTTTGTACCCCTCCGGGGAAGCAAGCAACGTATAGCCCCACCCTTCTAGGGTGAAGGGCTAAGATAAACTGGTTTGTAGAACATCGACGACGATTGTTTCTAACCCACCCTTCTAGGGTGAAGGGCACTAAGATAAACCCTCAAATAAATTTCAGGGCTAAAAATGTCTTAACTTAGTACCTCTCCCCGATCCCTGCGGTGTATACACAATATCACAATATCGCCCTCACCCTAGAAGGGTGGGGCGTTGTGCGTGCCAAGCCCACCTGCGTGGGCTAAAATCTTTCTAGCCCATGCTTGTAATCAGAACTATTACGATTATCACGGCGATTATCCCACCTGCGTGGGCTAAAATCTTTCTAGCCCATGCAGTTGGGCTTCCTTTGTTTAGCTCTACCTTTCTAGGGTGAGGGACTTAACTTTTCACATGAAAAATATCTCAAACATCATCGAGAAACTAAATCAACTTAATAGCAGAGTTGTCAAACTAGTTGAAGAAGGAGATTTTGAGTCAGCATTATTAGTCACGCAACAAGCAGTAAAATTAGGTGAAGAAAGTAGGAGCGAACATCCAGCTATAGCCGATAGCTTGAATAACCTTGCAGAATTATATCGGATGCAAGGACGCTATTTGTTAGCAAAACCCTTGTATCTTAAAGCCTTCAATATGAGAAAATCCTTATTAGGAGAATCACATCCCGATATTGCTCAATCTTTAAATAACTTAGCCGCATTTTTAGTTACCCAAGGACATTATCAAGAAGCAGAAGAAAAATTATTTGCAGCCTTAGATATCTGGAAACAGCACTTGGGAGAAGAACACACAGAAATAGCAACCAATCTCAATAATATTGCTGAAGTCTATCGTGAACAAGGACGTTATCGAGATGCTGAACAGATGCATCTAAAAGCATTATCAATGCGAAAGCATTTGCTTGGTAATGAGGATATCGAGATAGCCCAAAGCTTAGGTAACCTTGCAGCGCTTTATGAAACTCAAGCCCAATATTCAAAAGCCGAAGAATTACATCTAGAAGCATTAGCAATCACAAAAAAAGTGTTAGGTGATGACCATTGGTACATTGCTGTAAGCTTTAATAATTTAGCTGCATTATACGACTCCCAGGGACGATTTTCTCAAGCGGAAGAAAATTATTATAAAGCCTTAAATATCTGTCAACAATCATTTGGAGCAGAACATTCCTATATAGCAATTACATTAAATAATATTGCATCTAATTATAAAGAACAGGGACGCTATCAAGATGCAGAGAAGAAGCATTTAGAAGCTTTAGCAATGCGAAAAAATATATTTGGAGACGAACATCCCGAAGTTGCAATGAGTCTTTCCCATCTAGCAGAAATTTATCAGGAGCAAGGAAGTTATCAAAAAGCGGAAAAAACTTGTTTAGAAGCCTATCAAATGCGAAAACGTCTTTTGAGTGCAGAACATCCAGATATTGCCGTTAGCTTACAAAATTTAGCTGTATTATACTCATATCAAGGGCGATACCCAGAAGCAGAAGCAAAATATTTAGCAGCATTATCCCTCTTGGAAAATTTATTCGGAAAAGAACACCCTGATGTTGCCCAAAATTTTAATAATCTTGCTGGACTTTATCAAGAACAGGGACGTTTTTCTCAAGCAGAACAAAAATATTTAGAATCCTTAGAGATTAGAAAGAAACTACTCGGACAAGAACACCCTGATATTGCCGATAGTTTGGGCAGAATCGCAGAACTTTATCGTCAGCAAGGACGCTACAATCAAGCCGAAGAAATTCATCTAGAAGTATATCGAATGCGCAAACGCTTACTAGGAGAAATGCATCCCGACGTTGCCGCTAGTCTCAACAATTTAGCAGTATTATATGATGCAAAATCACAATATTCTCAAGCTGAATTATCAGCTTCAGAAGCATTATTAATTACCAAAAACCTATTTGGCAACAATCACCCACAAGTTGCCAGCAATATGAATAATTTAGCTGCCATCTATGGAAGTCAGGGACGTTACTTAGAGGCAGAAGAAATTCATTTAGAAGCTTTAAAAATCAGAAAATCTTTATTAGGAGAAACCCATCCTGATATTAGCAATACTTTAAATAATTTAGCGAATATATACTTTGCTCTTGGACGCTATCCTGAAGCGGAGCAAAAGTATAGAGAAGCTTTATCTCTGCGTCAGAATTTATTGGGAGAATCACACCCAGATGTGGTATTAAGTTTAAATAATCTAGCAACTGTATTAACTGCTACCAATCGTCCTGCTGAAGCTTTATCATGTCGCATTCAGGCAAGCAACATTAACGATAAAATAATTAGTAATATATTTTCCTTTAGTTCAGAAAATGACCGTCTGGCCTTTGTCGAAAAAATCAGAAATAACTTTGACCTATTCCTTTCTTTAGTTTGTAACCATCTTCCTAGTTCTCAAGATGCCAAACAAGCAGCATTAGATTTTGTCCTCAAACGTAAAGCTGTAACTGCATCAGCACTCACGGCTCAAAACCAGGCACTTGCTAACGGACGTTATCCTCATCTGACAGAAAAATTTCGCCAACTCAATAACTTAAGCAACCAAATTATTCATCTAACTTTTGCAATTCCCCAAACAGATAATTCTGCTCCATACCAAGAAAACCTAAAACAACTGCGATCGCAATATAACAGCCTGCAAAAACAGCTAGCTGCACAAGTCCCAGAAATTCAATTATCCCAGCAAACCTGCGACTCTTATACCGTCGCATCCGCTTTACCCAATAACTCAGTCTTAATTGAATTTGTCCGATTTGATACCTTTGATTTCCAAGCGATTCAGGCAAACAGCGAACCTCAATGGCTTCCCGCTCGTTACGTAGCATTTATATTACCTGCAAATCAACCCGATGCGGTACAAATGGTAGATTTGGGGGAAGCCTCAACCATCGATGAATTAATTTTGCAGTTTTGCACCATTGCCTCGGATAATACGAAAAATACCCTAGGATGGGGTAAAAAGGCTAAGATTCAATCCCATAACCCCGCTACCGGAATTCAACTTTATAAAACACTCTGGCAACCTATTCAAAAAATAGTACAAAATTACCAACATATAATTATTGCCCCCGATAGCAACTTGAATTTGCTGCCATTTCAAACATTACCTTGCAATGATGCAGGTACACGCTTGTTGATTGATGAATGCACTATCAGCTATTTAAGCGTGGGACGGGATATTCTGCGAAGTCATTGCAGCACCTCTGGAATCGAAAAGCGAGCCGCAAGTCCAGCATTAATACTTGCCGACCCAGATTTTGATTTATCTGATGTTACTAAAAATACACGCAGACCTAACCCCCCTACCCCCCTTCCCTGCGAGGGAAGGGGGAAATCAAAGTCTCTCTCTAATAATCAACTTGATGAATTTGTACTCAGCTTAGATGAAACCAGCCTATCTCGGGCACCTGGTACAAAATTGTTAGGAGAAAGCATCGCCAAAAAGCTACCGGGAGCAAGGCTATACACTGATATACAAGCACTAGAAACTCGTTTAACAGCCAACGATTGTCCCATTGTAATGCTTATTGCCACACACGGCTTATTTATTCCCGATTCGCAACACCAACCACCCGATAAAACAAGATTTGCAAAAGCAACCAACCCAATGCTACGTTCTGGACTTGCTTTAGCCGGGGCCAACATCTGGCTATCTGGTGGAACTCTCCCAAAACAAGCAGGTAAAGGCTTCATTCTTGCACAGGATATTGCAGGTTTAGACCTGTGGGCAAACGAACTGACTGTATTATCTGCCTGCGATACTGCTAGAGGAGACATAAAAATTGGCGAGGGTGTATTTGGCTTACGACGTGCATTTGCGATCGCAGGTTCAAAGAGGCTGGTAATGAGCCTGTGGAAAGTCCCAGATAAAGCAACGGCCCTGCTAATGGAGCCTTTCTTTGATTACTTGCATGACGGGATGGGATGTGCAGAAGCATTACGAAAGGCCCAAAATTATATCCGTAAAATTACTGTGAAACAATTGCGGCAGTCTACTCTGGGTTTGGAAGTCCTCAAAGAAAGGTTACGACTAAATGAACTGTCACAACAGAGCAAAATTGATTGTCACGAAGAAGATGAACCACTTGAGCATCCTTTTTACTGGGGAGCATGGATTTGTCAGGGGGGAGATACACATAGGTGACATAACGTAGTAACTACCGATATTGCGGTTAATTGACCGGACATCATATTATATTTTGCTCATGCGATCGCCACTTGCTACAAACGGGGGAACCCGTAAGCTGATATCTTGCATCTCTCAAATCAAATGTCAAAATCATCACTGCTATTACCCAGGTAGATCGATTCATATCCCTATCCGCCAGGGACTAGAAGTCCCTGTCTAATAGCATAAGTCCATTAAAATGGACTGAGAACAAAGATGGTTTTTATCGTAACTTACAAAATTATAAGTTTTGGGTTTATACGCAAGCTGTAAGATATAAGCGCCCACTCCTAACTCCTAACTCCTAACTCCTTCCTCCTTCTCCCCCCGTTCTCGGGTTAAACTATCGATCGCATCACCCAATGCCGTTGTCAGACTTTTACGGCTTTGAGCGTGGCTTTCCTGCTCAGTTTTCAATGCTTGCTGCAGGCGATCGCGTTCTTTGGTGACTGCAATTAATTTTGCTTGCAATTCCTCCACAGAGCCTATACTATCTATTTCTTCCCGGATGCTAGTCACAGAAGAAGCATCATTGAGAGATCCGTCTTCGATACCCCGCAGTTGCTGAATTTCTCCCTTGAGTGAAGCGATCGCTAATTGTGAAAGTTGAGTATCTCGGCGACGTTGCTCTGCTTCTGTATTGTAGAGTTTGCGCCATTTTTCAGAACTTTCCCAAGCTTCATCGCGAGCATTCTGAAATTCTATCATCTGCAGTTTGAGGGTTTGAATTTCTGTCAACCACTGTTGCGTTAAGTCTTGCGTCATAATTTTTTATACCAAGTATAGCGATCGCAAAAATATGATTTGTAAAGTTAGTGACATGTATCTCAGAGAACTCTTGAAAAATACTAGCAGGGGAGTAAAATATTTAGCGATTCAATTTAGATAAATAATGCGATCGCCAATGTCTCAACCACCTCTTCGCTTATCTACGACTCAACATGAAACCAAGGCGGATAGCTTCAAACGCCTGCGTAGACTCAGCCGCCTCCTAGATGGTATGATTACCATCCCCGGAACAACCCTTGGAATTGGTTTAGATCCGATTTTAGGATTACTACCAGTTGCAGGTGATTTCTTAGGAGTCATGCTTTCTGCTTATATTGTCCTAGAAGCAGCACGCATGGGTGTATCTCAAGCTATTTTGGGCAGAATGGTCTTGAATATTATCGTAGATGGTTTGGTAGGTGCAGTTCCAGTGTTGGGAGACTTTTTTGATTTTGCCTGGACAGCGAACATTCATAATGTCAAACTTTTGGAAGACCATTTACAACAACCAGCCACCCAAAGAAAGAGCGCAAGTAAATGGTTTATAGTTGGGATTTTAATCGGATTATTTATTATTGCCGTTGGATTGGTAGCCATTACCGTAGCGCTGATGAAATGGTTAGTGGGAGGATTGTTTGGTGGTTAATGTTTTACTCGTGAAATTAATTTAATGAAAGATTGGTGGGAAGTTACTTTTCCAAACGGACGGCAAAGTCTAACAATTACTGATGCTCATGGTTACCCCGTACAAATAGCTTATGGTGAGAAAGGTACGGGTAAACCACTATTTTTATTACATGGGATTGGCAGTTGGAGCTATAATTGGCGGCACAGCATTGAGCCATTATCTAAATATTTTCGGGTAATTTGCTTTGATGCCAAAGGTTATGGTTTTTCAGAAAAATCTCTGTCCCGTCGGGAACAAAACGGTCATCAAGTTATAGAGATAGAGCGAATTATTCGAGAATTATGTGATGAACCCGTGACGATTGTCGCCGAATCTTTAGGTGCATTAGTTGCCCTTGCTCTTGCTCAACAAAATCCCCAATTAATCGCCCGGTTAGTGGTATTAAATGTACCGATTTTTGCTCAGAAACTACCCCATTGGGGAATGTCTTTACTTTCTCAAATTCCACTAGAGATAGTGCAAACAATTGATACTTTGCGTTTAGCATACTTATTTGCACCGCTAGTTAGAGAAGTGATGGCAATAGAACGGCGCGGAGTCCTTTTTGACCCATCGATATTGACACAAGAAGATGTTTTTTGGATAACTTATCCGTATATTGAATTTCCTGGTACTTTAACCAAAGTCACCGAAGAATTACAAATAGCAGCGCGAGAAATTGCCGATTTCCAAGCAGGTAAACCAAATTGGTTGAGTAAGATTAAAGATAAATTGAATACTATTGAATGTCCGACATTAATTTTGTGGGGTGAACAAGATACTTGGTTCCCTGCCAGTGATGGGGAGAAATTGCGTCAGCGTTTGCGTAATTCTCGGCTGCAAATTCTCGCTAATTGCTGCCATGATGCCTCATTTGGTGCTTCAAAGGTGGTGAATGCAGCGATTTTAGAGTTTCTGCAACAGACGGATTGGTTTTAATGTCCTCAACAAGAAGCAAGGAAGCAGGGGGCAGGGAGAAAGGGGGAATGTCCCTTAGCTTTTAAGTCCTGCACTCAAAATCTGTGCAGCCGTCAACTCTAATGCTGGAAAGTTGAGGGAAACAATCTGTTCATTGCCCTGGTAAATCCGCTCCTCATACAGCCCATCCACCCATTCGAGCACCGTCACTTTTGCGGCGATCGGGTCTACAATCCAATATTCGGGAATGTGTCGTGCTGCATATTCTGTCCGTTTGTGTCGATAATCCCGGTTCTCCTGCTTGGGGCTAACGACCTCAACCACCAGTGCCGGGGGCGGCATATCGTGAGTGAGTAGAGCCTGCGCCCGACCGTCTAGAGCAGTGGCGGACTCTTCTGAGTGAATCATTAGGTCTGGTTCTCTAGCGGTCGCCCTTGCACCCGCGACGGCAATCTGGTGACGGATACCCAACTGAGTATAAGGGATGCCAATTTGCAAGAAAGCAGCCAGAAGGAAAGCCGCAATCTGAGTATTCAAGGTGCTTTCTGTGGGCATTTCGATTAGCATTCCATCAACCAGTTCATAGCGAGTGTCAGTGCCGTCGTCATAATTCAGGTAGTCTTCTAGAGTCATACTGGATCGGATTGCAACCATTGCGATCGCCTCACGCTTACTGCTCAACCGTCAAGTGAAATTTGCTGCATTCTCGCTTCTACAGTTTAGCAAGGTAACCTGAAAACCAAAAACCCCAAACTTACCAGGAAGTGCTTTAAACTGAGTAGCAAGGTGATGATGCTCTGCATTAAATTACAATTGGTACGTAGCTACAACAGGAGAGTTAGTCAATGAACCTCGTTTTAGAGCGTGAGACACCGCCTCTGCGCGAAGATGAAACCGGAGCAATTCGAGTCGGAAATTCAAGGGTTTTGCTAGAACTTGTGATCCGAGCGTTTCAAGATGGGGCATCCCCTGAGTCTATTGTTCATCGATATTCAACGCTCTCCTTATCGGATGTCTACAACACAATCGGTTACTATCTTCGGCACCAAGATGCTGTGGAAGCGTACTTAAATCAGAGAGAGCAGTTAGCTGAATCTGTGCAGCAACGTTTGTCTGGAGTTCAACCTGACTTGAGCCTCATTCGTTCTCGTTTATTGTCTCAACAACAGCCATAGCAGCGGTATGTTGCGATTGTTCAGCGACGAGAATTTGAATGGTGACATTGTTAGGGGACTGTTTTTACGTCAACCTGAGCTTTCACTACTGCGAATTCAAGATGTAGGTTTGCGAGGAGCCGATGATCCAGCAATATTAGCTTGGGCAGCAAGTAATGAACGTATTCTGCTTACCCACGATCGCGCAACCATGCCAGATTTTGCTTATGAACGTTTGGTTAGGGGAGAACGAATGGCAGGATTATTTATCATCAATGACCGAATGTCGGCTCGACAGGCGATCGATGAGTTGTCACTGCTGATAGATTGTAGCGATCAAGCAGAATGGCAGGGAGTTGTGTTGTACCTACCTTTGTAGATTTATCGGTGAGACAACCACCATCATTATGTTACTCGCTAGAAACAATCGCAATGAAGGAAGAAGTAAGGAGGAAGAAGGAAGAAGGAATAGCTAATAAAAATGCGCGTTCGTAAGTTTAAAGCTCATTCAATCCCACCTTTTACTCATGTGGGTACTTCTTCCTTCTTTCTTCGTGAATGGAGTTAAGCGATTCCAATATCCCACTGCGGATAACTGATTGGGGATAGTAAATTAAGAAAAATCCCATCCATGTTAATACAGGGATGGAGACTATAACTGTTAACCAGATAGTTTGAAATATCAACCAGCTACCACTGATGATTGTTATACCTGTGAGCAAAATAGACCAAGGTTGACACCACCAGGGTTTGTAATTCCAGACACTAAGGGGCTTGTTGTCAGACATTTGATTGTTGGAGAATCCGCAAATAGTGTTTTAATTATCTAACACTTGCCGGATGCGTCGCTCCAACCTTTCTAAATCCAAACCGCCTTCGTCACGACTAATCCGCCGCACGGTAGAATTTACATTACCTAAGTCTGTCAATAAATCTTGGAGAATCTCCTGTTGTTGGCGTGCTTGAGTCACTTCACGCGGCTCCTGTACCAAATCGCGGACAATAGTATCCTCAGCCCTTGACGCGATAATTGGGTCAACTTGTCCCTGTACATGGACGAAAGTTCGACGTCCCGGTCCCCGCTCTTCTTCAATAGGCATAACTGCTGTAACCTGGTCAGAGCGCACATATTTGCCAAAACCGAGATGGACTAGCATTGATGTCTGTATTTTCATGTAATTTAAGAGTTTGTTTTATCACTTACTACTATTTTAAACCTTGGCAATATAACCAATTAGCTATAACTAGAGCGGGTTCCACGGTATTTAGATGTAGTAGTTTCCTGTGTTTTTTTTGGTAAAAATTGAGTAATACTGGTTACTGTATCAATGTGTTGGTGGATACACTCAAGCTGTACTAGTTTACCGATTGAGTTCGTTCCGAAAATATGAGCGATCGCCAATTAATTTTAATTGGCATGGTTTGGCTTATTCGGCTACTTTTGATACCCGATAATATTATGGCGATCGCCCGAATGTGCTTTCGTATATGTGGAAAAGCTTAATAATTCGCCACATTAATTTCGAGATGCCGCAAGATCCCCGACTTCGCAGAAGTTGTCGGGGATCTGACCCTCGCAATATGTCAAAAATAAACCGATTTTGTATTTCTTGTGGGGTGGACAGAAAAGCCCATCACCCAATCTAAAATCTATGGCTCCAAAATTCTTACCCTATCTCTCCACCACCTCACGCAACAACTGCGCCAACTTCTGCGCACTATCTAGAACAGCGATCGCCTTAGCCTTATCCCCCATCTCCCTCAACTCGGATGGTGACTGCAGCAACCTCAAAACCTGACTTTCCAACACAATAGCCGTCAACTCAGACTGCTTAAAACTTAAGCCCGCACCTACATCCGTAAACACTTTTGCATTGTAAGATTGATGGTCTTCTGCCGCAAAAGGATAAGGAATCATAATTGCTGGAGTACCACATACAGCCAATTCTGTCAAGCTTCCAGCCCCAGAACGTGTAATCGCTAAATTAGCACGTCGTAACAATGCCGCCATATTGCTATAAAAAGGTAACGATATATACTGCGGGTGCTTCAAAGTATCAGCTTCTGGGTCATTATCCCCCGTCAAATGGACTACATAGGCACCTGCATCAAACCAAGAGGAGGCACACTCGCGCACCAATTTATTAATCGCTACGGCTCCTTGAGAACCTCCAAATACGACAATTACCGGAACACTCTGGGGGATATTTAAATCTAGGGATGAAACAATAGATTCATCCAAGAACTGCGATCGCACGGGAGTACCCACATAGACATTTTTGGCACGAGGCAAATACTTAGCAGCGGCTTCAAATCCTACAGCCACCGCATTACACCAAGGGCCGAAAAAGCGTGTTACCTTACCAGGTAAGGCATTAGATTCGTGAAAAACCACAGGTATACCCAGCGATCGCGCCGCAATTACACTTGGTCCTGCAATATAACCCCCCGTAGTGAACACACCATCAAATTTGCCTTGTTGTAATAGCTTCCTTACCTCTAAAATTGAACCCACAAGTCCACCAAAAATCCGGAGAGTACCAAGTCCAAACTTCTGCTGAAAGCCCTCAACGACAATAGTATTCAATTTATACTGTTTGGGAACTAACTGAGTTTCCAGGCGATTCGGGACACCCAGCCATTCAATTTCATAATCTGGCAATTGTTCAGCTAGTGCGATCGCCGGAAACAAATGTCCACCAGTTCCACTTGCAGCTATAAGTAATCGTATGGGTGCGTTTGCCATCAACCTCTTCCGTTGTTCCTTCTTCGGTTCTCTAAGTTCAAACAATTTCCCTGCAATCTCTAGTCAAATCCGTAAACTACTGCCGATGAGTAACATTTTTGCCTTACTACTGAGACGCCAACAAAAATTTCCCAGAAGTCCTTGGGTACTTGTATTCCTACTAGCACTTGGGTTGACAAGTGGTTGGAAATGTGCAGAAGCTAGCACACCGGTAAATGCACCCGCTGAGTTGAAAAACCTGCTGACGCAAATTGATAATTCAGCAAACAAGGGCGATGTCAAAGCAGTGATGCAGTACTACAGCCCCAATTTTACACACGGGGATGGATTAACCCGTCAGACTATGGAAAAAGCCTTAACTGCACTCTGGAAGCAATATCCTAGGTTAAGATACACCACGCAGTTACAGTCTTGGAAATCTGAAGGTAATGCCATCATCGCCGAAACGGTGACTAGTATAACTGGTTTACCGTCTTCTAACAGTAGGAACTTGGCTTTAAATTCTACAATTAGATCGCGTCAACGGCTAACAAGTACGCAAATTCTTCGTCAAGATATTTTATCTGAACGAACTCAACTTACCTCCGGTGCTAAACCGCCCAAAATAGAGATTAAGTTACCAGACCAAGTAAAGGTAGGTCAGCAGTATACTTTTGATGCGATTGTCAATGAGCCGCTTGGCGAAGATTATCTCCTAGGGGCAGCCTTGGAAGAACCTATCCAACCAGAAAAATATCTCAGTTCCACATCGGTAAACTTGGAATTACTCTCAGCAGGCGGACTTTTTAAACAAGGACGCGCTCCTGCTACCCCCGGTAGTCAGTGGATTTCTGCAGTAATTATGCGCGGTGATGGCATGACGATGGTCACTCAGCGCTTTCAAGTTGTGAAAAAATAGTATTTGTTAGGAGTTAGGAGTTAGGAGTTAGGAGTTAGGAGTTAATTCTCCCTTGTCCCTATTGCCCCCCTTATCCCCTGCTCCCTGCCCCCTTCCCCCTGCCTCGATCAATGACTAAAAATCAAACTATATTAATCACTGGTGCTTCTTCAGGTATTGGGGAAGCTTGCGCCAGAATTTTTGCCATCGAAGGTGCAAAATTAATCTTAGCGGCACGTCGATTGGAACGTTTGCAAAAATTGTCGGATGAACTTGTAGAGACGTATTTTGAAACATCTCATCAGAATATTTACTTATTACAGTTAGATGTGCGCGATCGCTCTGCTGTCGAATCGGCTATCTCCAATTTACCGGATGAGTGGGCTGATATTGATATTCTGATTAACAATGCCGGTCTAAGTCGCGGTTTAGACAAACTCCACGAGGGCGACTTTCAAGATTGGGAAGAAATGATTGATACCAATATCAAGGGTTTGCTTTACCTCACTCGTTATGTTGTTCCTGGAATGGTGAAACGCGAACGCGGTCATGTGGTAAATATTGGTTCTATCGCCGGACATCAAACTTACCCCAAAGGCAACGTCTATTGTGGGACTAAAGCGGCTGTGAAATCAATCACCGAAGGATTGAAACAAGACCTTTTGGGAACCCCTATAAGAGTCACATCCGTTGACCCTGGTATGGTCGAAACCGAATTTAGCGAAGTCCGTTTTCATGGTGATAGCGATCGCGCTCAAAATGTTTACCAGGGATTAACTCCTCTAACTCCAGATGATGTGGCTGATGTTATATTTTTCTGCGTCACCCGACCAGCACACGTAAATATCAACGAGATTATACTGATGCCAGTTGACCAAGCAAGCGCAACACTGGTGAATCGTCGTACTTAGAATTAACAGATTTATTTATATGTATTTTCATCGTAGGTAAAAAACACCTGCGATTTTTTTGTGAAAAAACTTGCAACTCATAGTCATTATGAGTATGATTTAATTAAGATGGAGCGAACACCCCAGATGTGGAAAACCAAGAATCGGTAGATTGCCGATACTCTTGCGAATCAAGCTGGGGTTTGGTGGGGGGAGTGATGTTATTCACGAAGAAAGAAGGAAGAAGTACCCACATGAGCACTCATGTGGGATTGAAACAAAGACACTGTTTTTCTTCTGTGCGAGACACTACGTGAACGCGCTACAAAGGACTCGAAAAACATCTTTTTTTTACTGAAGCTCTAAACTTACGAACGCGCATTTTTATTAGCTATTCCTTCTTCCTTCTTCCAACTTCGGTCCTTACTTCTTCCTTCATTTGTAACGACATCATAAAAAAAAGGAGCTAAAAATGAACTTTACCCGCTTTGAACACATTAACGTTTGTTGTAAAGATATCGATGCAACTCAGAAGTTTTACCAAACTTTATTTCCTGATTGGTATGTGCGTGCAGAGGGTATATTCAATGGTAGTCGCTGGATGCATTTCGGCAATAACCAATATTATCTTGCGCTCAACGATTGTTCTGAGCAAGAACGGGTGAATAAGCCTTATGAAAGTATCGGCATAAATCACATTGGCTTTACAATAAAAGATGGCGAAGCGATGAAAGAATTGTTGGATGCTTATTCCATTGAATATTACACAATGACAGCATCGGAAACCAAGCATAGGATTTATGTCAATGACCCAGATGGTAACGAAATTGAATTAGTGGAATATCAACCCGAGTATGCATTGAAGTAATTCAAGATTTCTGGCGGGAGTTTTTTCAAACCCCCACAGTATAGAATACTGGGGCTATAAGAACAAAGCCTGCCTTCACAGGCTATAGAAGTTTAGCCTGCGAAGGCAGGCTTCGTTTGTATAGCGATACCCTTCCAGGGTATTGATTTAAAAAAGTGGGATGTTCCCTTGCTGACTTCTTAGTTGTATCAAGTCCGCGCTTATGGACTTGATATAATCGTCGCTTCCTGGTTCCCACAAATAGCTTTAAAAGCATATCAACGCTAGAGCCTTCTACCAAAATGGATGTTAGCCATTAGGTTTTCTCCCACGCATTTATTAGATTTTAGCTGTTATACCTTCCTTCGCCTACCGAACAATCTCAAAAATCATCACAATTTTTTTTTCAAAACTCTTGACCCTTACGTAGCGTCAGGTTCTAGTATCAAATTATCGCACATATTTTCTTTAGCGATTGCAATTATGAATATACAATCTACCGCAATGAAAGTGGGGGAACTTGCCAAACGAACTGGTATTTCAGTTCGGACGCTCCATTACTACGATGAAATTGGATTGCTATCACCATCTGGACGTACAGACGCTGATTATCGTTTGTATGCAGAAGCAGATATTGTCAGGTTGCAGCAAATTATGTCACTGCGACAACTCGGTTTTTCACTCTTTGAAATTCGAGAATGTTTGCAAAGTCCAGATTTCTCTCTGCATCATACAATTCAACTTCACATCACACGGTTACGAGAGCAAATTGAACTGTCTCACAAACTGCTACATCGATTAGAAATAATCGATTCCCACGCAGCAACATCAATTACTATCGAAGATTTAATTCAAACTATTGAGGCTATTACTATGTTTGAGAAATATTATACCCCCGAACAACTCGAAACTTTGAAGCAACGTCGGGATTCTCTGGGGGAGGAGCGGATTCATCAAGTTGAGAATGAATGGGAAAAATTAATCTCGCAAGCTCGTGCTGAGATGGAAAAAGGCACCGATCCAGCTAGCGAACCCGTGCAAAATATTGCCAAACGTTGGCGAGAATTGATTAATGAGTTTACAGGTGGAAATCAGGAAATCGAGCAATCCTTAACAACGATGTATCAGCAGGAAGGGGTGGAAGCAGCAAGTCGAGGTATGGGTGATGCGGCATTGTGGGAATATATGGGGAGAGCAATTGCCGAACTCACTTGAACGCGATCGCTTTCTCAAGGTTAAATATTCAAATCCGATAAAACTTCCTTCTAACAACGAGGTCGGCAGTTATTTAGAGTAAAATTATGGGGTTCGTCATCAGAAAAATTATGACTCCTTACGATGAAGAAGTCCGTGAATTTTGGAATCGAGTTGCTGATGATTGGGACATCCAGGTAGGAGACGACGGAGATAGTAACCGTCGTCTAAACTCCGACCCTACTTTATGGAAGTTTGTGGGAAATGTCCAAGGTCTGCGCTGTTTGGGTAAATACGTTTCGGGATGCTCCGGCAGAGGTAGCTTGCCCAACTGGTACTTGATAATTGCTTCCCAGACTGAAATTACACTCAGATATATCTCATTGTCTGGATCGCGAATTGCATCCCGAACATCCGTTGACAACTGGGTATCGCCACTGATGAACCACAAAAAGATATGCGTATCTAACAAAATCCTCATTTGCCCTCGAATGCACTGAGAATATCTTCCGGCAAAGGAGCATCGAAATCATCTGGAACGGTAAACTCACCTGCACACAAACCAAATGGTCGCAATTGCTTAGTACTGGCAATAGGTCTAAGTTCAGCGTTAGCGAAGCTGACCGAAGGTATCGGCTTATCTGCTTGCAGGATCACAAAAGTTTCACCGGCCTCCACTTGACGCAGATACTTTGAAGGATCGCGTTGAATTTCGTCAACTGTCACATTCACCATAAACATACCTCAGTGTAAACTCAACTTAGGACAAGCTCTATCTCACTCAATTGTAGATGATGGGTTGTATGTTTCCAGTTAGGATGAGTCTGGAATCGTAATTTATGATAAAACTCATCAGCTGCTAGCGTATCGGTTCGCAACGTCACCCTGTTGGAAATTCGAGAATGTTTACAAAGTCCAAATTTCTCTCTATTAAGAGTAATCCAAGAAATAAACGATCCCGTCTTGTTAGGCGTCTCGCCTGTCCTTGGTATGTGTAGGACAGACGCGACGTCTATCCTACGATATTGACTTTGGATATTTTTTTAATTGAAACACTCTAATCACCCCCAATACGGTTCGGTTAATAGCCGTGAAATAAATTACCCTTCAAGATGCCTTCGGCTACACAGCGATAAGCAAAAAACCCATTAAACTCCTAACTAACACATTCCACAATCCATATATAGCAAGGGTTACAAAAAAATGTGTTATTTTCATATTTTACGCTCCGCGTTTGCTGCGCCCGTTAGAGGCTGACCGGAATGCACCATTCTCAATAAGCCCAAAATCCAGCCCTGAAATAAATTTCACAGCGAGAAGCTAAAGTAAGCGGTCATCTTACTGGGTAAAGTTTTTAACCCATTTTAATGGGTTTAAGCTTCTCGCTGTGAACTTTAGTTCAGGGCAGCATTTTGGGTTTAACCGAACCGTATTGTAATCACCCCTTCTTATAATTCCGCATCGCTTTAGTCAGCTTTTTCCATTTTTCTTTCTCAGCTATATACTCCCTTTGGTCTTGTTTCCTTTCCATATACTTAACTTCTTTGTGCAACTTCTGGTAATTCAAAAACCTAGATTCATCCAATCTCCCCTGTTGTAATGCTTTTTGCACCGCACAGCCGGGTTCCTGCTGGTGCTGGCAATCTCGAAAACGGCACTGTTGCGCCAAATTTTCAATGTCTGCAAAGGTTTCGGGCAAACCTTCATCTCCCGCCCATAACTGTATTTCCCGCATTCCCGGAGTATCAATCATCAAGCCACCACCAGGAAGTACCATCAACTCTCGATGGCTAGTTGTATGCTTACCTCGGTCATCTCCTTGACGCACAGCTTGCACTGTTTGGACAGTTTCACCCATGAGTTGATTGGTAATAGTCGATTTACCAACCCCAGAGGAACCCAACAAAGCAACGGTTTGTCCCGGTTGCAAGTACGGTTTGAGTTCATCCAATCCTTGACTTGTGGCAGCACTGATAGTGATAATTGGCACACCCAAGGCAACTGCTGCGACTTCCGCCAAACATTTTTCTAGGTTTAGGCATAAATCCGCTTTATTTAAGACAATTACCGGGTTGGCACCGCTTTCCCATGCCAAAATCAGATAACGTTCAATTCTTCTGGGGTTGAAGTCACCATCTAATCCTGTGACTAAAAATACAGTATCAACGTTGGTGGCAACAATTTGTTCTGCGGTTTTTGCCCCTACAGTTTTGCGAGAAAATTTGCTTTTTCGGGGCAAAATATCGTGAATAGTTGCAGTTCCTTCCCCTTCTCTGGCACGGATAACAACCCAATCACCAACTGCTGGTAAATCTTGACGTTCGGCAGCACGATATCGTAATTTACCTGTAATTTCTGCCGATAATTCGAGGCGATCGCTTTGCAGAATGTAAGTATTTCTGCATTCAATTACTACCCTAGCCACCGTAAATCCTTGGTGACGATAGGGTTCAAAGCTGGAAGCGAAAAAATCATTCCAACCCAATAAATCCAAATTCATTGATATTTCCTCAGTACGTGTTGCTTGTGTTGCACAAGGCACGCAGAAGAATTTAATGGTTCATTTCTCCAAACCATTTTGGCACGTTCACATTTATGTGTGCGCTAAACCACGATTCTAATTAGTTCTGTCTAATCTCAAATCCTAATCAAAAACGGTAAGGGGACTGAACCAGAAATTCTGCACCTTGTTTCGGTTTTGTGGCGATGGTTCCACCCGGACGGCGATGGCGATAAATTCAGTCATAGTTCAACCTCCTGTAAGGCGTTTTTTAAGTTGGTATTTTGTGAGCTACAACTCTAAGTTAGACAATTCCGGAAAATTTGGGTTAGTTGTTTCTAGGAGCCAAAAGTATTCATATTGTTGTTTCCAAACTGATTATGAATATAGTCTACAAGCTTTCGGATATCTGCTACTAATTCTTTCATATTTTCTGGAGTAAGTATTATTTCTTCTCCAGACTTTGACTTTCCGTTACGATGAACAAGATCGTGCCTAACATCAATTGCTTTAAAGAATTTTTTCAAGTCTTCTGGAAACTCTATATCTAAAGTGGCTTTGTACATTGGTTTAACCTTTTTTAGATTATGCCACATTTGTGAAGACAAGTATTTTTTAACTTCGTCATCAATTTTATCAACTGTAGAAAATAGTTCCTGCAAAGAGAATTTCTGTTTTGCAAATTCTGGATTAGACTCGACAAATTTTCTAATCAATACACGTTTTTGTAGAACCGTATTGATAAAAGCATCTGACAAAAAAGTTTCTAAGACGGTAATCACGTTGATGTAAAGCAATCTGAACAAATACTGTCGAACGTCAACAGTGTTTTCTTGGTTTATGACAGGTACTTCAGCATAAAGTAAAGCTTCAATTTTTTCTAAGCTTTCTAGAAAAGTTCCATAAAAATCAGTATTTGACAGAATGACTGACGAATAATATTCATCGTAATCATTATCATTAGGTGGATAAAAATCAGCTTCTAGCACTTCATAATCAAATATCTCCCACTTTTCGTCTTCTTGAATAACTTCCCCCTGGATTTTTGCCAAAATCGAGGTTCCCAGAATTGATGTTTCATCATCTGGTGTGCCATCTAAATATACACCAGTAGAAAAACTAATCTTCTCTGGTTCTACAAACCAAGCTTCAATAATCTCGTACGTATCAAGTCCCCAACCTATCGAACCACTATAGGATATTAAACTTGCTATCGTGTCATCATCCATTAAGTCCAAAGCAAAACGGAAACCAGTATTCGCAAGCAATTCATCAACAATTTTTTCTGCTACTGCATCTAAATTTGTTATCATTATTAATTTTATTATTCAGTGGACAGCTTTAATTTATAATCAGCAATAATATCTCAATCATAGTCAATATCCAGTCAAACAAAAAGTTATTAATTCTACTCAAATCAAGCTTTAAACGCAATTATTTTTCTCTACAAAGAGGTATTAAAACAAGATTTAAATTTGAAAGTAGATGCGGTACGTGCAAAGAAATCTAAATATTTACCAACAATGATTACAAAAAAATAAGTTTTAGCAACCTGTCGCAATAAGCGCGACTTTTTAGACGCGATGGCTTAACTCAATGATTGAGATTGGCTTGAGCGATAGTTTTGGGGTGTTTGCCTTGTCCATCGTATTTTGTTTTACATTTATAACGACACAATTGAGGCAACGCAGACAGTCTCTCAACCGCAACTGTTCGCTTCTATGCGTCCTGCTCCAGTAACTTGTTAGCGGGCTGACGCTGGGCAACCTGCATCAATAGCCGCAATGCATTATTTACATCATCCTTTGTTGGAAAAGCTTGAGCCACATCAGGGTCTAGAAGAACCAAATTTGTGCCTCTTTGATAACGCTCAACATACTTGCCTCTGACCCCTCCTTCAAGTTGAGAAAAGTCATATTCAGGGAGTAATTCATCGTCCATCTCGCTGTCAACTCTCTTGTTCATAGAACCTCCTTTCCGATCCGGTGGCTTTTCGGGCACTGATAATTCGTATCGTTTCCCCTTGGTCAGTATGAGCAATGATTAGAAGTTGCCCAAACCTAGATATGCCTATAATAACGTAGCGACTCTCTCCAATCGAATGGCCTGGATCGGGAAAGGTGACAGAGAGCGAATCGTTGAATACGGTAGCGGCTTCTTCAAACGAAACACCATGCTTTCTATAGTTTGACTCGGCTTTATCTGGGCTCCATTCAAATTCCATAGGAAACTACTTACTACCACCTTGACTTAGCTGCCATAAGCTTATTGTACAAAGCAGGATCGTTAGTTTGTAGGGGTTGGGGCATAGCACCAAAAGCTACTTCCAAGGGCTGCCAGGTAAGAATCTATCTCAACACGATTAGCTAGATAGAACGCGATACGGCTTTAGCCGTTGCCAAGGGCATCGCCCCATAAACTTGTTCCAATGCTAGTAACGGAAAAGACTGAACAATGCTTTCTGGTGATAATCCACTTCGGAAGGCATAAACAACCGAGTCGAGGGAAATCCGGGTTCCTTCGACCCAGTAAGCATCGTCCCGATACTCTACATAAGATTTGGCTGCAACAACTGGCATATGTTTGTTTTGGCTCTACCTATTTTTAATCATAAACGAACAGACTCCCGGAGTAACTACGCGATCGTCCACAGTTTTAATTTGATAATGGCTAGCTTCATCGCCGACAGATAAAATATAGACGGAGCGGGAGCAACGTCCGTCCGGTGAAAGCGTTGCTCCCAGCATTGTTACTGGACTGGGGTTGCTGGATTTCATCACTCAACCTAGTCTAAAAAGTGACTTGATTGTACTAAAAGGAGAGTAGCGATGAAAAAAGTAGCGGTGTTTGGCAATACTGGAGGCGGTAAATCAACTTTAAGCAAGAGATTATCGGAAATTATTGGTTTGCCACTTCACGTCTTAGACAAGATTAAATATCAATCAGGGGGCATTGAGATTGCACAGGACGACTATAAGCGCACCCATGAGAAAATTTTGGTTACTGACCGATGGATTATTGACGGGTTTGGTTGCATGGAAACCCTCTGGCTACGACTGAACGAGGCGGATAGTCTGGTTTATGTGGATTTACCGCTATACGTACATTTCTGGTGGGTAACTAAACGACTCATCACAGGTTACTTTAAACCACCAGCAGGCTGGCCGTCCAATAGTCCAATATTGAAGAGTTCGATTAATAGTTACCGCGTGCTTTGGTTATGTCACAAATATTTGACCCCAAAATATCGTGAGTATATCGAGCAGGCTCAAAGCACCAAAAGTGTTTATCACATTCGATCGACTGAACAGATTACGCAATTTTTTAAATTAATTGATGCAGGACACCAACTGTAAAAATGTTGTCGAGTAATATAGACCGCTGTTGATAAGGTTTTAAACCATCTTTGATGCCATATTTTTCCATCATCCTGCGTTTATCATTCTCCGAACATGCATCATAGGGTGAACGAATAAGTTGACCAAGATTCCGCAGGATTTCTCCATAGTCGTAAAATCTGTTCTGCTCAAAAAAAGACTCTTCATCTGAACTCAATGCGAAACTTTTGTCAAGTACCAAACCAAAATCGGTCAAATATATCTGTTCCCCATCGGTGAGGATGTTGCGAAAATGCGCATCGAAGTGGATAGTTCCCTTCGTCCTCAAAAAGTCAATCGTCGTGCGTAAGTCATCCAGGGGTTTTTGAAGTTTGTTGGGGTTTAAGAGGAGCCATGTTTCCAGAACATACGGTATATACTCTAGGAACATGATTTTTTTATTTTCATCGTCCCAATTCTTCTGGGTTCGGGAATATCTCTCTATCAGTCGATACCAGAACTGAAGCTAAAACTAGTTAATACACAATCTTATCCCTATGGTGTTGTTGAACTCCATTACCAAAGAACAGACCAATAAAATAAGTTAGCCGATTAAACCAATCTTGTAACATCTTGTAGCATGGAAAAGTAAACATATTTTGTCTCTTCTCCATGTGTCAGGATTCTCCAAACCAAAAAGTTTCGATCAAATCACCTAATGACAAACCCAATCGTTCTATCCTAACAAAGCGTGCAGTCGATGCGTCGGTATCGATTGCGTCCAGTTATGGCATTAATGTTGACGACCCCCATGTGTTAGCTGATGCTTACTCCGTAAGGATTCACCTCCGACCTGCGCCAATAGTTGCTCGTGTAAGTACTATTACTTGTGTTTTGCGATCGCCGATTGATTCTTGGCTCGCAAGGGAAATATCTATTACTGAATTTCTTTTATCACAAGGTATTTCAGTGGTTCCACCCAGCGATATGTTACCACCATTACCCCATCATCACGATGGTCTATCTATGAGCTTTTGGCGTTACGCTCAACCCATATCCGATGTAGTATCATCTGCGGTGGTTGGAGAAATGCTAGCGGAGTTACATGGTGTTCTGCGGGATTATTCTGGGGAGTTGCCATTTTTAGCACCACCACTCAACGATATTCCACGGGGACTCGAACGAATTGAGCGCATTGGAAATATCCTCACTAAAAGCGATCTAATGCTACTGCGAGAAACTTACGAGATATTGCTGCCTCATGTAAAAAATAATTCAATCGATTCGTTGCAACCATTACACGGGGACGCACATGCTCATAACTTAATTCCAACAGCGAAAGGTCTGCTGTGGAATGATTTTGAGGATACTTGTTTGGGTTCTATTGCTTGGGATTTAATTAACCTTGACTCGGAAGGGAGAGCAGCTTATCCAAATGCACCCGAAGCTACAACACTAGAGCCATATAGGAAGCTGCGACAATTACATGGGATCGTCTGGGTATATGCGCTGCTACCAGAATTTCCAAATTGGCTCGAACCTGCCAAGGTCATGCTCGATGAGTTGCGTGGTTAAAGTCAGCGGCAGCAAACAACATTGTTATGCTGCCGTAATCGCTTTGACTAATCTGGACTAACTTGATTCTTTGCTTGAGCAGTTCGTCTTCCCCAGGGCTTCAGAACTGAAATTCCAATGATGACAAACAGAAAGAGAACCTGAATGATAGTTCCAAGCAACACCCCTTTAGCATCGAATCCATAGATTGGATTGTCAAGGGCTTGTAATCCCGCTTCCCTTGAAAGGCTAGCAGCAACATTGCCCCACGGGAATAGCCAGAACGTACCAAAAATTACTAATCCAGTCGTCAGCACCCACTTCGTAATCACCCAGTAAAACTTGGTGAAGCCATAATTTGTCACCCAGCAAAGAAATGTTGCTGTCACGACCGAACCAATAGCTGAAGGAATCACAATCCAGTCATCAAGCAGAGTAATTGCAGAATCAAGCGTATGCAACACCTCTGCATTGGTTGAATTTGTATTCCTCAATGATAGAAGAAACATACTCAAAACGGCTCCTGTCCACAGTGCAGCAAAACCGACGTGTGCCGACAGTAACCAGTTTTTTTGGTTGACACTCAGTTTCGGCATTTTTCCTCCTGAAAGTCGTAAAGATCCAAACCTGCACTGATGCAAGTCGCGTCAGGCAGAAAGATTAATATATTAATATTCAATATATTAAGTAATTTGGCAAAGATCAACATAAAAAAGTTGCGATCGCTAGAGAAAATTCTCAACAATTTGATCGAGGAGCTTCAAAACGGTTTCTTGCTCTGATGCCGACATATTATTCGCTGCCCTCTCTATCGTCTCTGCACCAAGTGGCGGTAGCACCTTCATGAGTTGCTTTCCCTCATCGGTGAGCCATACCCGAACAATCCGGCGGTCATTGGTGTCGCGTTCTCGGTAGACGAGATTGCGATCCTCCATCCGATCCACGACTCCGGTCAGGGTTGCGCCTAACTGCTTCAGTCTGTCAGCAATTCCTGTCGTCGAAAGACCGTCTTCCTCCCACAAACAGCATAAGACAAGGTAGTGAAACGGAGTCAGACCGTAAGGTTCAAGCCGCTCTAAAAAATCGCGGTACATCAACTGAGAGGCAAGTTTCAGCTTGTATCCCAAGTTGTAAGGAGCTAGAGCATATCGCCATTGTCGGAGAAAATCAGCATTAGAGGATGAACTAGGCATTTGATAAGAGGGTGGTTGCTTAAGCAAATAGTTAATACGTTAACCATTCTAAGATGCTCATTAAACCAAGCGCCTCAAACCACAGCCCTACCAACTTTCTCCAAAGAACTTAACCTTGCAATTTAACTAGATAGAATTAAATCTAGAGTTTTCAAAAAGCTAATGCCGTGCAAAGTTCTCCTTTCCCGACTATCAACGTCCTGAAGCAACCCACCAGTTCAGCTTGGGTTGAACAAGCGATCGCCAACCTTGATATCATCCTTCTAGACCACTCCCACTGCGAACGCAAGGCAGCGGGAGTAGCGTTAAATTTGATGTTTGCCTACCCTTCCAATACCAAAATGGTGCGAGAGTTAACTAAAATTGCGATTGAAGAACTAGAACACTTTGAACTAGTCAATCAATGGCTGGAAAAACGCAATATTCCCCTTGCACCTTTACAACCACCTCCCTATGGTGCAGGTTTAAAGGCACAAGTCCGCACTCAAAAACCACATAAATTCTTAGATTCTTTATTAGTTACTGGTTTAATTGAAGCTCGCAGTCACGAACGCTTGGGATTATTAGCTACAAATTGTCCAGAGCCAGAATTAGCTAAATTTTATCGCGGTTTGATGGCATCAGAGGCCCGCCACTTCGGTATTTATTGGGTATTAGCAGATACCTATTACGACCGTGAAATTGTCATGCAACGGCTGGATGAATTAGCGGTTGTCGAAAGTGAGTTGCTCGCAACTTTGCATCCAGAACCGAGGATTCATAGTTAGGGACTTTTTCTGTGTAATTATCTGCCTATATATGCGGTTTTCTCTCTTATGTCTACTTCATTGACTTGCAATTTACTCGAATGGCACAATTTCGCAAGTTCGTAGCGAATCCTCTGAAAAAACTCTGCGTACCTCTGCGCTTTCCAGCCTGCGGCAAGCCGCAAAAGCGTCTACACCATCCCACCCTACGGGAAGGCGAAGCGCCTACTGCGTTTAAAAATGCTACAAATTTATGCTCTTCTGTACCAAGTTGGTTTTTCAAGTTCATGGCCACTCAAATGACTAATTATTATAAAGATTTTTTGATTCGCAGTTGGGAAGAACGCGATCGCCTCTTCGCATCTGAAATCATCCACTCAGTATTATCAGAATACGGCTTGGGTTGGGAAGCAAACGGTGCAGACCGGGATGTGTTGGAAGTGGAAGAATGTTACTTAGCAACTGGTGGTGAATTTTGGGTAATTGAACACCAAAACAAACTAGTAGGAACCGGGGCATATTATCCCATCCAACGGGGAGAAAACGCTGTAGAAATCAGAAAAATGTATCTTTTGCCCAACGTCAGAGGTTTAGGACTGGGGAAATATTTGTTACAACAGTTAGAAATAAGCATAGCCTCTCGTGGTTTCCAAGAAATTTGGATTGAAACCGCCAGTATTCTCACTGAAGCAGTCAAACTGTACGAAAGCAACGGCTATGAACCAGGAACAGGAGTAGAAACAACCCGATGCGATCGCGTCTACTTGAAAAAGTTAGGAGTTAGAAGTTAGGAGTTAGGAGTTGGGAGTTGGGAGTTGGGAGTTGGGAGTAATCTTTCTGGGTGAGCCACAACCATTAACATTTGTATCGCTGTCGTTTCATATATATACCTCTTAAGAAATAACTACGATTCTTTCATTAGAGGGAAGAAGTAATGCTTGTGAAACTTTAAAATAACTTATGGTATTGGCACAACTAAAATATTTTTTAAATGAGAGTACTATGATATCTTTGACACAATCTTGGCTGTGGGCTGTCTGTTGTGTAGGTATGGTGATTGGCTCAGTAGCGATGGGCTTGAATTCAGCTATTTATAGACAAAAACAAGGATTTAATTATGCGTTGTTCAGTTTTTTCGTTACTGTTTTAATAGTGAGTATGTATACCTCAATCAACTTGGAATGAAAAGAGAGTCATCCCGTGATTCTTTAGGGACTATTCTACTGCCACTAGGATTAATTTTTGGTTTAGTGCTGTTACTTTCGTTAAATGGACAATATAACGAAGCAGCATCTAAGGGTGTATTGGAATCGTGGCTAAAGGTGATAGTCGGTTACTTAGCAGCAGGAACAGAAATCGCTGCAGCTATGGTCATTGGACTGGCAGTTATTCGTGGTATCGCTGTTTATTTAAGCCAATTGTTCTCCCGTTCTAAACAGCATATCGATTCTACAGAGCTAGTGCGCTTGCAACTGGGACGAGGATTGGCCCTAGGATTGGAATTTACTGTAGCTAGTGACATCTTGCGAACGGCTGTTGCGCCAACTCGTCAAGATATCTTGAATCTAGGAGCAATTGTGCTGTTGCGAACACTGTTGAATTATTTCTTAGAACGGGAGATTAGGCAGGTAGAACAAAGCCGATTCCCAGAACGGGATTTTGCGACCAAAGAGTGATGAGTCGAAAGCTGTCACTTCTATAGGGGTTTTCAAAGAATGCAATGACCGTATTTCTACGAATTAAGTCGTATCTCTTAATATATAGTTTTTTGATTAAAATTGCTGATACTTTACTCCAGGTAAGCATTACAAGGTTTAAAATCTCAGTATGAATTTTTAAATTGTGAAAATGCGAACCTGGGCAAAAAAATATTTTCAAGGCTTTCTCAAACTTTTTCTCCAATCTTCTTGTCCTCTGTGTCAAAGGCAAACATCAGAGGAATTTTGTCCAGACTGCACAAGACAATTACTCAACTGTCACCTCAAAGACCCCAATTTTCTTTGGAAACAGCCATTACCCGTGTTTGTGTGGGGTGCTTATGGCGGTAGTTTGAAACGAGCGATCGCGGCAATGAAATATGAAAATCACCCCGAAATTGCCCGTCCCTTGGGTCAGTGGTTAGCAGAAGCATGGATGTTATATTCACAACCAAGTAGCAAGCAGCCTGTAGTTGTTCCAATCCCACTCCACAAAAGCAGACAAAAAGAACGGGGTTTCAACCAAGCTGCACTAATCGCAGAAAGTTTTTGTGAAGTTACTGGCTTCAAATTGAAACAAAACGGTTTGCAACGGATGCAAAACACCCAGGCACAGTTTGGTTTAAGCGTGTCAGAGCGGCAAAAAAACTTAGCTAAAGCCTTTGAAATAGGGCAGGACTTTCGCCGTCTGCCAGATGCCCCCGTTCTGTTAGTCGATGATATTTATACTACAGGCGCGACTGCCAGAGCCGCAGTGGAAACACTTAATCAGAATAGAATCTCCGTATGTGGCTTAGTCGCGACTGCTACCACGGCAAAAAGCGGCTAAAGTGGTAGCCCACCCAGGTGTCGCTCCGTACGTATAGCGACACACGAATAGGGTGTTGAGGCTTAGTACAAAAAGTGGCTAAACAAATAATTTATGGGCAAGCCAGCCTTGGTAAAACTATAATTGACCAAATTACGCTCTTTTTGTGGGAAGACACTCCGGGATGATAAATAAGCCTTTTGCAGTGGGTTTAAGACAAGTTACAATCATTCCTGCGACATTACTGGCAATTGGCATCAGTACAACAGCAGCTTTTGCCCAAGCTAAGTTGTATAATCCGATCCCTTTACCCAAAAGTAATGAAGTTGCTGATTCGCTGACCGATAAAGACATTCCCACAGGTCAAGGTGGATTCGCCCGTGATTACTCGGTACAGTTGACTAAGGGTGATAATCTAGCGGTGGATCTGTCGTCTGATAGTTTTGACAGCATTATTACGCTGCTCGGACCGAATGGAGCAACAGTGGCAGAAAATGATGATGGGCCTGATGGTAGCAGTAATTCTTTACTATTTACCCGCATTATGGAAACGGGACCTTACATAGTTCGCGTCCGGTCTTTTGGGGAAACTGGTGTTGGCACTTTTAAACTCAAGGTGACACGACTACAGCCAGCCAAATAAAGTTATAAGTTAGGAGTTAGGAGTTATGAATTAGGAGTTAAGAGTTAGGAGGAGCAAAGTTGGGAATTGGGAGTTAGGAGTTATGAATTAGGAGTTAAGAGTTAGGAGGAGCAAAGTTGGGAATTGGGAGTTAGGAGTTATAAATTGGGAGTTAAACCTCATCCATGTTGAAACCTGGAGTTTATAGTTATTCAGACGTGTCAAAGTAGCGACGTATGTTGCAATCTCAAAGTCTTGTCAGAAAACAACGGTTCTCAAGGCAGACGAGGTTTATAAGCTATGAGTTATTAAGTCAAGAAAATATTTATTCCTAACTCCTCACTCCTAACTCCTCACTCCTCACTCCTAACTCCTCACTCCTAACTCCTAACTCCTCACTCCTAACTCCTCACTCCTAACTCCCCAAAGCCGTCAGGACACACAAAAATAGGGCTTCAGTCCACTCAACAACTGCACCGTAGGTATCTCCTGTATGTCCGCCCAGTTTATGATTGAACCAGGCACCAGTTAGAGTGGCGATCGCGCTTCCTCCTAGGATCGTTGTCAAAGCCAAAAATAGGTGGTGGTTCAGCAGCAATAAGCTACTTAATCCAAGCAACAACAACAGTCCTGGTAAGACATCCCAGTAGGAACGAATCGCTTGTTTGTGAAATGCGCCTTTGCCAGTGGGTTTTAGATAAGGATAGCGGGCGATCGCCAGCACCTGTCCCCAACGTCCCCACCCACAAGCCAAAATTAGCCCCAAGCAACGGTCTTGGTGGATATCGTTTAATGCAGTTGTTTTGAGCAACAGCAGGACTACAGCAGTCATTGCCCCAAACGCACCTGTAGCACTATCTGTCATTACAGACAGCCGACGTTCTGGATCGCCTACCGCCAAACCATCAGCTGTATCCATCGCCCCATCTAAATGCAGTCCTCCAGTTATCCCAACCCAAAGACTCACTACCAATGCGCTACGAGTTAACACAGGCATATTCATATAATGCATTGCAATGTCAACTAATCCTAATATTCCCCCAATGATTAGCCCGACTAATGGGGCGAGACGTGCTACTCCCCGGAACTCTAAACCGTTCATATATGGTAAGGGAATACAAGTATAAAACGTCATACTTGCTACTAAGTTTAGAAACCATCTTTGATACCACTTATACTTAACAGTCATATTAATAACAAGAGTTCTTATTTATTAGCACTATAAGGAAAAAACAAAAATGACTGTTCAACTCATGACGCTCGAAATTCCTTCACAGCAAGGGCATGAGATTTTAAAGCTTTAGATAAGATTTATTCGTCGATTGGCTTGATTCAAAAAATTTTGTTATGCTGATCCCAGTGTTAAACGCTAAGATAAAAGTATTAAATATCACGTTTTATCCGAAATGAAGAAGCAACAATTTATTAAATGTAGTTTTGTTGTCAAGTTGTGCAGCTAACAGCTTATTGAAAGTTTTGCTATTTGATCGCCCTACAGAATAGATAACAAATTAAATGTAGGGGGGTTAACAAAACTGTTAAATTAACTGTTGGGCTGTGTTGTACTTCACCTTCGCTCTCCTTTGCTATTTTCTTATGAGCCATCATCTACCCGACACTAAGATACCAGCTCCGTGCATTATCAACACGGGCATAATTGTTAATAAGTTGGATATGCGGCGATTGTTAGAAGATTTAGGTCGTGTCCACTATATTCACACCCAAAAGGGCAAGGTTGTGAGCGAGGGACAAGGGGATGTGATGGAAGTATTTGCCAATCCCCAACGCTCCACCTTAGTCGCCAACCAAGCGTTATATCTAAACGTTTGCAGTTTTGATTGCCTGGAACTCAAACAGTCTGAGGAAAAACAAACCTACTTGGATTTGGTGCAAGAAGGTTTTTGTTTACGACTGATTCCCCTCTCAACCCCCCAGCAAGAGCGACGGGAGCGTTCCATCAACGTCACCGCTATAGAAGCGATGATGGAGCAAGTACTCTCAGCCAGATGGGATGCAGAACTTGACGACGACTGTTCTGATACATTTTGAATGGTTAGTTGTTAGTTGTTAGTTGTTAGTCGTTATTGGTTAGTGGTTAGTGGTTAGTTGTACGCTGCACCGTTCGCAAAGCGTTGCCTTTACTGCTAGCCGCAATAGACACGAAGTAGCTTCCGTAGGTAGCGTCTATGGTGTTATACCGTTTCTTTGTGAAGCTGCATATATTACCCCCCGGCTACGCCGTCCCCCCTTGGCAAGGGGGGACTACAGGGGGGTCTTGATTATGTGCATCTTCATACAGAATTGGTGTTAGTGGTTAGTGGTTGCTGGTTAATCTGTAACAACCAACCACTAACCACTAACAACTAACAACCAACAACTAACCACTAACAACTAACCAATAACCATCTAAATGAGTCCCAAATTTTCTTTTGAATGTCTTGCTTGCTGCGGTCAGACAAAAGCACGAGCAGGCGTATTTTTAACGCCACACGGCCCGGTTGAAACCCCACGATTTATGCCTGTGGGGACTTTGGCGAATGTCAAAACTGTCACCCCAGCTCAACTGAAAGATACTGGGGCGCAGATGATATTATCCAATACCTATCATCTCCACCTCCAACCAGGTGAAGAGATTGTAGCTGGCGGTGGAGGACTGCACAAGTTCATGGGCTGGAACGGTCCCATGCTCACAGACTCTGGTGGTTTTCAAGTCTTCAGCTTAAGCGAAATGCGAAAAATTACTGAAGAAGGTGTAACTTTTCGTTCGCCTCATGATGGTCGAATTATTAAATTAACGCCAGAACGCTCCATTGAGATCCAAAATACTTTGGGGGCAGATGTGATTATGGCGTTTGATGAGTGTCCGCCCTACCCCGCGACTCGGGAGGAAGTGTCCGAGGCTACAGGACGTACATACCGCTGGTTGGAACGTTGTATTGCCGCCCATCAACGGGAAGATCAGGCGCTGTTTGGGATTGTACAGGGCGGCGTGTATTTAGATTTACGCTCACAGGCCGCGATCGCTTTGGCTGAGTTCGATTTACCTGGATATGCGATTGGTGGTGTGAGTGTGGGAGAACCACCAGAATTAATTGCCAATATAGTTAATGCAACTGCCCCATTGTTACCACACGATAAGCCGCGTTATTTGATGGGTGTGGGTACTTATAAAGAAATGGCAATGGCAATCGCTTCTGGGATCGATTTATTTGACTGCGTGATTCCGACTCGTTGGGCAAGACATGGTACAGCGATGGTACAAGGAGAACGCTGGAATTTAAAGAATGCTCAGTATAAAGAAGATTATCGTTCCTTAGACGAAACTTGTCCTTGCTACACCTGCCAAAACTTCAGCCGTGCCTATATCTCTCATTTAGTGCGATCGCAAGAAATTCTCGCTTACACCTTATTGAGCATTCACAACATTACCGAACTCATCGGTTTTACGAATCGGATCAGAGAGGCAATACTGGGCGATCGCTTCCATACAGAATTCTCACACTGGCTGACTTAAAGGGACAATCAAGAAAAATTTATCCCCCAATGCCCAAAAATTAACAACTAACCAAATCATGTTAAAATATTTGTCAATTATGAAGCGGTTAGATAGGTCAATTTAAACGGATATGGACGCAGCATTTTTGTTAGCAACATTGCCTGAAGCTTACCGAATCTTCGACCCCCTGGTAGATGTTCTCCCAATTATCCCCGTCTTCTTCTTGCTCTTAGCTTTTGTTTGGCAAGCAGCAGTGGGATTTAAGTAAGCAAAAAGTTTTTATTTTATTTCACCAGACAGGTAAAATGCCTGTCTTCTTTTTTTGGGGTAAAATTTTTGATAAAATTAATTATTCTTAATACTTTGTAATGAATTACTATATTAAGTGAGATGCAGCAAACTAGGAATCGGGTATGGGTAACATCAAATTCGTTAAAGAAGATAAAGAAGTAGTCGCTGCAGATGGTGCCAACCTCCGTCTGAAAGCGATGCAGAATAATATAGATATATATAAATTTATTGGCAAGATGACCAATTGCGGCGGTGGTGGCAATTGTGGTACCTGTATTGTAGAGATTGTGGAAGGAATCGAGAATCTTTCGCCACGAACAGATACAGAGAACCGATTTTTAAAGAAAAAGCCGGAGAATTACCGCCTTGCCTGTCAGACTTTAATTAATGGGCCGGTAAGTGTGCTAACTAAACCTTAGCGTCTTGCGAAGAACAAATAACACCTTATACGCCAGGTAGTGTTATTCTGAAAGTGTTGACACCGAAATCATAGAGAGGCTTTCTTGCCATGCAAGTTAATGACCTAGGGTTCATCGCGAGCATTTTGTTCGTACTGGTTCCCGCTGTTTTTTTAATACTTCTTTACACGGTAACTGCTAGCCGCGAAGGTAGAAAAGATTAATTCAGACCTGTGTATAAAACCAAGAACCCCTGCACTGATAGTGAAGGGGTTTTTTATTAATGAAGGAAGAAGGAAGAAGGAAGAAGGAAGAAGGAAGAAGGAAGAAGGAAGAAGGAAGAAGGAAGAAGTTTTCAATATACAAACTTCTTCCTTGTAGGGATTTAAAACCCCAACTTTCTATGCGTTGTCAGTAATGAAGGAAGAAGGAAGAAGTTTTCAATATACAAACTTCTTCCTTGTAGGGATTTAAAACCCCAACTTTCTATGCGTTGTCAGTAATGAAGGAAGAAGGAAGAAGGAAGAAGGAAGAAGTTTTCAATATACAAACTTCTTCCTTGTAGGGATTTAAAACCCCAACTTTCTATGCGTTGTCAGTTTTGAGTTGAGGTCAGAATCCCCATATCAAAACTCCCCTTCTTCCTTCTTCCTTCTTCCTTCATTCAAGCGTTTGTGCGTGCTAACAACACCGGGCAAGTGGCATTCACTCGAACATAATCAGACAAAGAGTCACCTAAAAGCCTGTCTAAATCGACGAAACTTTTAGCAATTGAGGGACGGCGATCGGGAGAACCAAGTAGTAATAAGTCTACGTTCAAATCCTCTGCCAATCGACAAATTTCTTGACCCGCTCTACCGCTGCTTGTGATATAAGCTTCTTGCCCAGGTTTGCCGCTACCGGTGACACAACGATACGGGACACCATATTTTTTCGCTTCGGCGATCGCAGGGGCAAAAATTGGGTTTTGTTCTGGGTTAACCTCAACACCATCTTGTTTTTTACCGATCCATTCGGTGTTAATATTAGCCAGAATTAATTCCCCTCCCTTAACATCTCGGACTAAGTACAAAGCTAACCCGAGACAGTGTTTTGCAGCATCAGAATTGTCTATCGCTACCATTACCCGCTTGATTTTTTTGACATAAATGTCATCTTTAACCAGCAACATTGGACGAGAGGACAATTGAAAAACGTACTGACTAACTGAGTTCCCCAAAATCGATTGCAGCCGCTTCAGTCCGCGCGAACCCATAATAATTAAATCAGCTTCCATTTCATCAGCTACTTGGCAAACTACATCCTTGGGTTCTCCTTGCCGCAAAATAGAAGAAACTTGGCTGGGATCTAAGTTCAAAGACACAATGGCCGACGCCAAAATCTTGCCCCCTTCTTCCCACTTAGCTGTCATCGCTGCAGCACTAGTTTGTGGGGTAACAACGTGCAAAACTGTAACTTTTGCTCCTTGAATCGATGGCATATCTGTCAAAGTTTTGAGCATCTCTTCCGCGTGCCCCAATCCAGAGACAGCCAGCAAAATTTTCTGTATCATCATGACACCTTGTTGTTTTTGAATACTTGGGTTAGGCTCGGGAGCAATTGGCTCGGCTTTGATTAACCCCCTCAGGGTCAACAACCTAGTCAGTATATAGGCACAATTAAATTTCAGGAATCAGTCTTTAATTAGAGACTTTACACTGTAAATTTTAATTACGACCAGTTACTTTAGTTTCCAACTAAGCTTTTATGCTTCCAGCATACTCTCAATTCTGTCCGACAAAGTTAACGAATTATTATCAAAGTTATTATCTTTAATTTAAATTAAACATCCTTAAACATTATCGATTCATCAATAATTAAGTATTGCAAAGAAATGCAAATAAAATATACAAATAATAATTTGGTGAAAGAAGCCCCCATGACTCCAATTCTGGGGGGGAAGAAAATTCAAAGTTGAACATACTTGGGGAGCCACTGCGTTTCTTAGCTCTGCCGACTTGTAGCATGTGGCGTGGATTTAGTTCTGTTTTTTTGCATTCAGCTCACAGTAAGGTGGGTAGGGGAGCATCTGAGTCGCACCAGCCCCCTAAATCCCTTAATCCTGGGGGTTTAATTTTTTCTCAAACAGAATTGGGGGTAGGGGGCTTCATGGTCTTTACGCTGCAGTTAAACCATTATGCTTAAGTAAAGGTTCCGTACTGGGTTCGCGTCCCCGGAAAGATTTAAACACCTCCATCGGATGTTTGCTACCACCGAGTGCTAACACAGTATCGCGGTAGCGTTTACCTGTAGTAATTATTGCCTGCTCATTTTCCAAGCCAGCTTCTTCAAAAGCAGCAAAAGCATCAGCACTTAGGACTTCAGCCCATTTATAACTGTAGTATCCCGCCGCATATCCACCCTCAAATATGTGTCCAAAAGCACATAGAAAGGCATCTTCTGGCAATGGTGGGATAACACTTGTAGTTTTGGCAATGCGATCGCGCACATCTTTGGGAGTTTCATTTCCACCAGGGCTATAGCGATGATGCAGTTCTATATCCAATCTGCTAAAGTGGACTTGCCGCAACATGGTACCGCCACTCATGTAATTTTTTGCCGCCAGCAGCTTTTGATAATAATGTTCTGGCAGAGGCTCACCAGTTTCGTAATGCTTTGCCATTCCAAACAAAGTAGTGCGATCGTAGCACCAGTTTTCCATAAACTGGCTTGGTAATTCCACTGCATCCCATTCTACATTATTGATACCTGCCGCCCCTGCATAGTCAACCTTGGTGAGCATATGGTGCAAACCATGTCCAAACTCGTGAAACAAAGTCTCGACTTCATAAAACGTCATTAAGCTGGGCTTACCATCGACTGGGGGACTTTGGTTGCACACCAAATACGCCACAGGTAAACGGGTGCTTGTCTTGCCATTTTCTGTACTTTTGCCCCGGTTGATGCAGATATCCATCCAAGCACCACCACGTTTTTCCGCAGGACGACTGTAAGGATCTAAATAAAAGTAGGCAGTGGGAGTGCCTGTTTCGTCTGAGATTTGGAAATAACGGATATCCTCATGCCAAACTGGGGCTTGTCCGTCAGCAGGAGTGACAGTAACACCAAACAGCCGTTTCACAAGTCCGAACAAACCATCCAAAACTTGGGGAAGGGGGAAATAAGGGCGTAATTCTTCTTGGGTAAAGGCAAATTTTTCTTCTCGTTGACGTTCGGCCCAAAAACTGATGTCCCAGTGTTGAAAGTCGTTCGCTTCTTTTGCACCCTTGTGAGCGGCAAAAGCTTTGAGTTCTGCCAATTCCTTACCAGCAGCATCATAACTGGCGTGACGGAGTTCTTCCAAGAGCGCTTCGACTGCTTCAACATTAGGAGCCATTTTACTGGCAAGACTTAATTGAGCAAAAGTCTTAAAGCCGAGTAACTCAGCAAGTTCTTGACGCAGCACCAAAGTGCGCTCAATTAAGGGGTTATTATCCAATTCCCCCGATGAAGCCCGAGAGATAAAAGCTTTGTAGAGAGTTTCCCGTAAATCGCGACGGGTGCTATGTTGCATAAAAGGCCCATAACTGGGAAAGTCTAAAGTAATTATCCAAGGACCATTTTCTGGTGTGGCATTTTCTTCACCTGCAGCCCGTGCCACTTGTGCCGCCAAACTAAGTAAACTGGGTGGTAAGCCATCCACTTCTTCTTTGGTAGTTAGCTTTAACTTAAAGGCTTTGGTAGCGTCCAGCAGATGGTTGGAAAATTTGGTAGAGAGTTCAGCCAATTCCATCTGAATTTGATTAAAACGCTCTCTGGCTTCACCATCCAAGCCAACACCGGATAATTCTGCATCCCGGATAGCAGCTTCGACAATCCGCTGCTGGGCAGACTCTAAACTTGCCCAAGTATCGCTATTGCGGAGGGCTTTAAAAGCATTGTATATTGGCTTGCTTTGACCGAGCTTGTTAGAGAACTGCACAACCTTGGGCTGTACTGTTTCTTGAGCTTCTCGTAGTTGCGGGCTATTTTTCACACCCATGAGATGATTAACTATACCCCAACTCCAACTCAAGCGTTCCGTCAGCGTTTCAAGGGGTTCGACCAAACCACTCCAAGTGGGTTTAACATTAGATTCCAAGTTGGTCAGATCCTTGTCAAGTTCTGCCAAAAGCTGGTTCATCGCCGGCACAACTTGTTCTGGCGTAATTTCTGCAAAGGGCGGTAACCCGTAGCCCCTGAGTAAAGGATTATTGGAAATAATGACGTTTGAACTCATATTGTTGTGTGAGTAGCCGTTAAATACGGACAAAGTGAGAATTTGTGTTTATATCATCTAATATAGCGATCGAGTAGCATTCCACATATCAATTCTGTGTGAGGTTGCACCAAATAAACATATCCATCCGCGTCTATCTGTATTTATCTGCAGTTAATTATTTCTTTTTCATCCTTTTTACACCACATCTGGTGACAATTCATGTATAGTCACCAGATGTCCAATAAACACACAACAACGCCAGTTCTCGACATTTACGCAGACTTGGCTTGTTTTTGCTGTTCTTGGTTCTTGCCATCAGGAATTACTCGTTCCAGCAAACGGGCAATTAGGGGTAGAAAACCGATTACCAAAACCACTCCGAACACGTTGAATATCAACTGGGCATTCGCAATTTCGCGAGCGACATCATTTTGCGCTCCTAGCAAACTAGAAAGCCACTGGGCAAGTCCTACCAATTGTGCCGCAAATAAAATTCCCACAGCGGCGGTGGTAACATTAAATACTAAATGAAAAATCCCCGTCCGGACTGCTGGGCGTTCCCTTCCAATAGTAGCTACCAAAGTATCGGCACAGGTACCAACTTCTGCACCCAGCATTAATGCTATACCAGCAGGTAAAGTTATTAAACCTTGACTTGCTAAGGTGACGACAATGGCAACAGTAGCAGAGGAAGATTGAACCAAGATTGTAAACATTGCCCCAACTAAAGCACCCAGCAATTTATTATTACCCAACCGTTCCATCAAATTAATAAACGGCTGGTAATTCTCAAAGGGTTTCATAGCATTTTCGATTTGGTCAAGCCCGAAGAACAGCAAGCCAAACCCAAGTATAATTAAACCGATGTGCTTGAGGCGGTCTGTTTTACCAAACATCAGTAACAAAAAGGCAATCAACAACGCTATTGGGGCATATTCGTTAATTTTAAAAGCAACAAGTTGAGCGCCGATAGTCGTGCCAATATTAGAACCGAGAACTACCCCCAGAGACTCTACAAACGTCAACAAGCCAGCACTAACCATCGCAATCACGATGATAATTGTGACACTTGATGAGTCTAACACTGTTGTCGCAGCTGCACCAGTTGCCACCCCTGCATAGCGATTTGTGGTAAACTTGCTAATCCAAGCTTTCGCGCGATCGCCAGCTAGAGCTTCCAATCCTTCAGCCATTCTTGTGACACCATACAAAAATAGCACGAGTCCTGCTATTGCACCCATCACTATCTTAAAAATATCTAGTTTCCCATTTTCTTCTTTTTTCGACTCTGCTTTTTGAGGCTGTTGATTATTTTTCTGCTCTGTTGTATTTGGAGTAAAATTTTGAGCATTTACCTGCAGTTGAAAAGCTGGTCTATGAATCCAAGAGAAATTATTGTCAAATATAGTAGGTTGCACAACCAAAGCTGAAACTAAAATACTCAAAGCTATCCATTTAAGTATTCTTTTATTGGACTTTTTGGAAAATAGCATTGTCGTTCCTCTACAATCACAGCTTGCACGGAATATCTACTGATTAAAATTGCCAAAGAAATAAAGCCAAACATATATATGCAGACTATTGAAAACTATTCATCGTCAAAGGAAATTTTCAGGAGACAATAAAATTTTCTAATTTTAAAACTTTATTTACTTGCACCTTAAGATGGAGATTATTATTAAAATATATTATTTACCGAAAATTTAAACTTAACTTAAATAAAAATTAACTTTGGAATTAGCCTGAAGTTGCCGTAAACTGCCTATAAAGGATAATTTTAAGAGCAATTTATGAAATCACTGTTTTTTTTAGCGATCGCCCCTGTAGCTGTTATATTCTTATCTTCAGTGCAAGCATCGGCAGCAATTCAAACTTCATTTATTGAGTACAAAGACGGTAACCAAGTTTTAGAAGGCTATCTAGCATACGACGACGCTATCAAAGGCAAACGTCCTGGTGTACTAGTCGTTCACGAATGGAATGGCTTGCAAGATTATGCCAAAAAACGCACCGAGGAATTAGCGAAGCTCGGGTATGTGGGATTTGCCGCTGACATCTACGGTAAAGGTATCCGGCCAAAAAATCCCCAGGAGTCGGCAGCACAAGCAAAGATTTATCGCAGTGACAGAAAATTGATGCGCTCCCGTGCAACTGCTGGGTTACAAGTATTGCAAAAAAATCCCTTAACAGATAGCAAACGCATAGCCGCCATAGGTTATTGTTTTGGTGGCGGTACAGTATTAGAATTAGCGCGTAGTGGGGCTTCAATCGCAGGTGTAGTAAGTTTTCATGGCAACCTTGATACACCCAACCCCAACGATGCCAAAAATATCAAAGGTAAGGTATTAGTATTACACGGTGCCAATGACCCCCTTGTACCAAACGAACAAGTCAAAGGCTTTGAAACAGAAATGCTTCAAGCAAAAGTGAATTGGCAATTAGTATCCTATCCTGGTGCAGTGCATGGCTTTACCAACCCAGAAGCAGGTAACGACGCTTCAAAAGGTGTTGCTTATAATGAGTCTGCAGACAAAAGTTCTTGGCAAGTTATGAAGGGATTTTTTCGGGAAATATTTAAATAAGAGTTAGGAGGGCTATTTCATTCTCGCAAAAACCCAAAAAGCCCTCATCCCCTAACCCCTTCTCCCAAAGTGGGAGAAGGGGGATTGGATTGTCTGTTATCGAAAAGATTAAAGGAGCAGCAAGATGGTTAATGTCCGAAATAGTTCAAGAAATAATAGATACCGAAATCGAAGGTCTTACTAAAGTACTATCAATTGATAGAGCTAAAGAATTTTATTTAGATATTGGATTTCAAGAAAACCCTGATTATCCACGAGAATTAATTCTGACGAAAGAAGCAGCATTAGCTTTTCTAGAAGACCAATTGCATCGCAGAGGAGAAAGATAATGACAAGTCAAAAATATGAACCAACAACAGAAGATTTGGAACGATGGGAAAAATTGGATGAACTTGGTATGACCGCAATGTGTGGTACACCTATGTCAGATGAAGAATATGAACATCGACTTCAATCTGTTATCGATGGTAGTTGCTTTGTGAAGTATCTAGACAAAGTACTGAAGCAAAAGCAAGAACTGGAGGATAAGTTAGCAGGTATCGAAAAAACAGAACAAATGCTAAGGACAAAGATTGCAGAATTTAAAACCAAAAAATAAATGCTCTTGAATTTTCTTCTCCCCTTTGAATTGGGCGTAGGGGGGCTTCATGGTCTAATGTTCTTAACTCAAATTTGATATTTGGCAAAATTATCTATTCAGAATTTGTGAATTCTTGGATCAACTGTTGAGGAGTCATAATTCGCGGACTAGTTACCGCGAAATCGTTAGGGTTGCGAGTAACATTTGTGTCTAGCAAAACTTTCACAGGTTGTGTTTCTCCTTCAAAGCTTCCCATTTCGCCTCATCTGGGTCAAAATCAGCAGAGGTAGGCTGTGTCTTTGAGAACCATCCTTGTAAAGCTTTGATTTTCGTTCTTCGTTTTGTTGTTTCTGGTTCTGGTTCGTTTGTACTTTCTGCTGGACTAGTAATCGTCTGGGCAGATAGTAAGACAATTACTTCCACATCTCCACCAGGTGGCATCTGAATGGGTTCGGTAATAACTAAGTTACCAGTTGCGTCGATTTTTCCCTTGAGTTTGTATGCTTGCATGATTATCGCTCATATCACTCTATTTCTAGAGTATCTCGTGCTGACCAAATTGCTTCTTTGTATTTTTCCCACCCCTCCTAATTCATTTCACCCGTGTCATTTCAAATAAATGTTGGGCATTGTTACCTAAAAATCCATCAAAAAGTTCTTTTTTTCCATCCATTTCTATCATATAGCGTTGGGCAATTTCATAATAAGCATAAGTCCAAGTAATTTGAACTTCCTCACCACTTTTCTCATCAATTACTGTTACCAATTCTGTTACAGCTTGAGTTGCCGTTTGCCGCAAACCACAGTTAATATTACCCTCAATATCAGCTTTCATCGGTACACCTAAATTAGCCAAACCAACGACTGTAGTCTCTATATCAGGGAATTGTGGTGTATTCTGTATATTGACATAACCTGTAAAATGATTGACAGCGAAACCGTGGAGTAACACCCAAGCACCATATTGAGTTACTCGATTAACTTCTTCTACAATACAACGTTTCGGTGCTTGCCAAGGGCGATTGAAGAACCTCAACCCGTCTAAAAGAATATTTTCGACTGTAGTAGGTTCAAAATACAATTTTGGTTTGACAGCAGAGACTGTTTCATAAATTAGCTTTTGAGTTGATTCTAGTAAATCATCTACTATTAATTCACTAATAAATAACTTAGGTAAATTAAACTCCTCTTGTTGCGGATGGCGATAGTGACGCGCATAAAGATGAGTTTCTGGGAAATTATACTCTCCCGCCACTTCATAACCCAAAAAATTAACAAAACTTTCCAGATATTCAATTCCCAAATTAACTATACCTTCTGCTGTCTCCACATTCATCCGCAAAGAACGAAAAGCAATATGGTCATTAGCAATACGACCCCCAGCAGCAGTTATCATTTCTTCGTAGATACTGGCATAAATAACCCTGTGACGATACTCCTGCCAAAGTAAATCCCACAATTTCTGGATATTTTCTACTTTCATAAAAAACTGTTCCTTTGTGAATTCCCCCTCACCCTAGAAGGGTGGGCGCCAGGTGCTTCAAGTCGGCGGAGCCGCCCAACGCACTGGCTCGGCTATACGTTGCTTGCTTAGAGCGGAGGGGTACAAAGCCCACCTGCGTGGGCTATTAATTGAATCTTCATACAGAAATAGTATTAAAGAACTTCTTCTAATAACTCCGAAAAAATATCCAAAGCAACTTGAATTTGTTCCGCATCAATCACCAAAGGTGGACAAAAACGAATAGCAGCCTTACCACAACCAAGCAACAACAAACCCTTATAAAATGCAGCTTGAACAATGGTATCGCGTAAATCTCGATCCAACAAATCCACCGCTACCATCAAACCTTTACCGCGTGGTAGGGAAAAGAGCGAAAATCTCTCATGCAACTCCCTCAAACCAGCCTGTAATAATTCTCCCATTTTGACGGCATTTTCCATCAAACCGCCTTCCAACAATCGCAAAGTCGCAATCCCCGCCGCACAAGCCACTGGATTACCTCCAAATGTGGTAGCGTGAGAACCAGGTGGCCATGTCATGATTTCCGGACGGGAGAGAATAGCACCCAAAGGCATTCCGCTAGCGATACCCTTGGCAATCGTGATTATATCAGGCATCACACCCCAATGTTCGATCGCAAACAACCGACCAGTACGACCCATTCCAGATTGCACTTCATCAACCACCATCAAAATACCGTGGCGATCGCATATTTCCCGAATTCTTGGCAAAAAGCCATCCTCTGGGACAATATAACCACCCTCACCTTGAATCGGTTCCACAACGATCGCCGCCACTTCGTTTGGTGGTAATATAGTAGAAAATAATTGCTCCTCTAAATAATCCAAACTAGCGTGAGTACCGTAAGGGATATGAGTCACACCACAAAGTAGCGGTCCAAAATTCTCTCGCTGCACAGTTTTGGAAGCAGTCAAAGACATTGCCCCATAGGTGCGTCCGTGAAATGCGCCCAAAAACGCCACAATTAGAGAACGCTTTGTGTAATATCGCGCAAGTTTTATTGCCCCTTCGTTCGATTCGGCACCCGAATTTGTAAAAAAAACCTTCGCAGCACTCCCCCCGATTGCAGCGTTAAGATAAGGAAAAGGCGCACGATTAGCTAATTTTTCCGCCAACTCCACCATCGGCTCATAGTAAAAATCAGTACCAGACATATGTAGCAAATTCGCCGCTTGGTCTTGTATAGCCCGCACAACATCAGGATGGCAATGTCCCGTAGCAGTAACAGCAATACCTGCAGTCATGTCCAAAAATACATTACCATCCACATCTTCCACCATACACCCCTCACCGCGAGCCACAACTAAAGGATAATCGCGGGTGTAGGAAGGAGAAGTTACAGCACGGTCACGCTCTACAATGTTTCTAGCACGAGGCCCCGGTAAAGATGTTATTAAATGGGGTATGCGCGGTAAACCTATGTTAACAGGGATACTTAACATTATTTATTTAAGTTTTTTTAAAGAATTATTTATGATTAAACGGTTACCAGCTATGAGTTGCTGTAACAATTGATTCTATTTTGGAAATTGAGTAAAAACGCAGAGGTTTTTTGACTCACTCCCTCTGGGTTACTCTGCGCCTATCATTAACTATGTGATATGAGCCTAGTAGTCTGTGTCATTAATTTTGAAGTTTAGCGAGGGTCAGATCCCCTTTTCTTTGAAAGTTGTCGGGAATCTAGCAATCCCCCAGAATTAATCATATTGTTAAAAAATCCAATTGTTCAACGTAGCGTAAGCACCGAGTCCTGCAAGGGACACGAGACACGCATACTTTATTTCGTGGAATATTCTAACTGATACTAATGCTGCTATACAATAGTGATTAAAGCTACTCAATACAAATAATCCCAGTCCATTTAAATGGACTTATGCTATTAGGATGGGACTTACAGTCCCAGGTGGATGAAACCGCAGTAAAATAATATGTAATTATCTTTATTATGTTACCCTGATGTTTATTAAAGTGTAAAATAATACTCCAAGCTTTAATTTGATTGAATATGTCAGCTAAAGATAAATTTCATGGAATTGTGAAATCCGCCTTAGAAAAAGATAGGTGGACAATTACAGATGACCCTTTGCGTATAGAGTGGGGTTTAGTAGAAGTATACATTGATTTAGGAGCAGAAAAGATTATTGGGGCACAAAAAGAAGACCAAAAAATCGCGGTTGAAGTGAAAAGTTTTCTTGCTCAATCAACTATTTCAGAATTTCATACAGCACTTGGTCAATTTATCAATTACCGTTTTGGATTGTCACAAGAACAACCAGAGCGTATTTTATATTTAGCAGTTCCTCTAGATACCTATAATACTTTTTTCAAGTTACCATTTACTCAGGCAATAACTCAAGAAAATAAATTACGTTTACTTATCTATGATGTTCAAACAGAGGAGATTTTCCAATGGATAAATTAGAACAATATAGAGATTGTATTAAACAAATCCTGAAAAAATACCAGCAATATACAAAAGCTGATAGCGCTATAGAAGCGCAAACAGTATTTGATACAGAACACGACCACTATCAGTTAGTATATGTAGGTTGGGAAAATCAGCGGCGCGTCTATGGTTGTGTATTACATTTAGATATCAAGAATCAAAAAATTTGGATTCAACACAATGGTACAGAGGCTAATATTGCTGATGAATTAATCGATTTAGGTGTTTCAAAGACGGATATTGTACTAGGTTTTCATTCTCCCTATAAAAGACAATTTACGGATTTTGCTGTTAGTTAAGTTTGGGAGCATCTCAATGAGCGTAAAGCACAACCTAACCTTGTATCTATTTAACCCCCTCTTTGCACAGGAGGGGTTAAGTCTCTCTACAATGATTCAATCATCGGTGAACCATCAGCTTTAATCCAAACGATTTGGGCTATCTGACTCGAATTCGCATATTGTCTGATATCCGAGGCATTTCTTTCTCCCAAATCCATTTCTACCCTAACTAAATGGGTGGAATCTCGGAGTTTTTGGGCGTAAGCAAATGCTGCTGTATATGCATCCTCGCTTTCTGGTACTACCAACCAGTTACTAACTGGTATATTTTGCGGTAATTGCTGAGTTGACAACAATATTTGGTATAAATTATCTAGACTCAACGCAAAACCAATACCGGAAATATTTTCTCCTTGGGGATGATACAGTTCCAACAATTGGTCATAGCGGCCACCACGTCCTAATACTTTTGCTCCAGCCCGGTTATCGCTGACGACTTCAAACACAATCCCCGTGTAGTAGTCGATGGTTTGGATAAGGCTGAGGTCGAGAATTAAGGGGAATTTGGAGCGAGATTCTAGTAAATCTACCAGGGATTTCAGGTTACTTACAGATGTTTGCTGTTGTTCGTCTAAATCCAACTCACTGACTTTTTGTAAAACATCCCCTGGTTCTCCGCGCAAATCGAGCATAATTCTGGCACGATCGCGCAATTCTTCAGCTAAAGGTAAGCTATCAAGAGTTACCCTATCTAAATTCGCGATCGCACTCCGAACTTTATCCCGAACATTTGGGGGAAATGCATCCAGTAGCGATCGCGTGATTTTGGCCTCTCCTAAAATTAAATGCCAGCGGTTTAAGTCCAGGGCTTGCATACAATCTGCGACTAAAAGCAGCACTTCTGCATTACCCAACAATCCCCCACCACCCAACAACTCCACCCCAGCTTGGTAAAATTCCTGTGCCTGGTTGTGTTTCGATTCCGGCATCCTCAAGAACACATTAGCATTGTAGTAGAGGCGTTGGGGATAAGCCACACCTGCGAGCCTGGTGACGGCTGTACGGGCAATGGAGGCTGTTAATTCTGGACGCAAGCCCAATTCTTCATCCTCAGCATTTTGCACCTGAATCACTGTTCTGCGCCCAATAGCACCCCCCGCCATCAGGGTATCCATGCGCTCCAAGGTTGAGGTGATAATCCTGTGATATCCCCAACGGTGAAACACCTGCTCTAACCTGTCTTCTATCCAACGTTTTTGAGCCACATCCAAGGGTAATAAATCCCTAGCACCTGCGGCTGGTTGATACACCATTATTTTTTCTTCCCGCCAAACAAACCACCAAACAAACCGCCTCCCCCGGACTTATCTGGTTGCTTCACCCCAGTCGTTGACGATGCTGTAGGCTTCGTCACACTGGGTTTATGCCCCAGAAGTTGTTCGATTCTGCGTTTCCCCTCCAACGCGGTTTCGTCTTTGGGGTCTAGTTGCAGGGCGCGGTCAAAATGGACTTTTGCCATTGTCGTTTGATTTTGCTTCAAATAGACCACTCCGATCAAGCTGTGGCAGCGACTATTATTCGGCTCTAGCTTCAGTGCGTCCTGTAATTCCACCCTTGCTGGTGCCCATTGATTCTTCGCAATCAACTCTTGTGCCCGACGAATATACTGAGTTCCTGGTGATGGTTCTGATGGTGGAGTTGCTGCTGCTTTGGGCTGAGAATTGGAGTTGCTACTTTTTGCTTGTGAGGCTGGGGGGGGAGGGGGTGGTGCGTTGTGAGAAAATGCTTTGCCAGCAGTCCGCATCAAGTACACCAAATTCAATTCGCTGATTTGGGCAATGACTTGCAGCGCTTTCTCTAGAGAGTCATATTGAGTTTCAGCTATTTTGGCGATCGCATTCCGATAAATCTGCTCGACATTCCCGGCACTCGCCATCTGCCTTCCCAACTCGGTATGAAATTCTACTGAGGCAGATTCTTGTACAAGCCGCTTGCCCATTTGGGACAACACAATAATGTATTCTGCGCGACTGCGATCCACAGAAAGTTTTTCGTAAGCTGGGTTTACCAATTTTGACAACAATTCGCTAGCTAGTTGTTTTTCTTTTGGACTTCCAGTAGCAGAACTATCGGGATGCAGATGACGAGCGATTTTTATATAGCGTTTGCGGATATCCTTCACATCCGCATCAACGGGCACGCACAAAACCGCGTGGTAATCTATGAAATCATATCTAAATAAACCGCGATCTATTTTTAATGACATATATCTGTTTTATACTTTGTAGCCTAGAGATTCTTACTAGTTTACGATACAAAAATTTTTGTGAAGACGACATGGGTAAGGCACGGAACCATTTATTGCTAAAATTACTTTCATACCGTGGGCACACGGAAATAAACCCTTGCAAATTCATAGCGAATTATTTAAACGCAGTAGGCGCTTCGCCTTCTGTGTAGGGTGGGTTGCTGTAGACGCTTTTGCGGCTTGCCGCAGGCTGGTAATCGCAGAGGGTCGCAAAGTTTCTGTTGTTATTTCCAAGCCGACAATGGAGGAGCTTGACCCAACTCAGAACTCAAACTGCCATGAATAGAGCCATTCGTTGCCAGAATCTTACCTGACTCAATATGCAGAGGACTTCCATCATAGGAGGTTACTTTTCCTCCAGCTTCTTGCACCAAAATCACCCCAGCGACAACATCCCAAGGCGAGATACCCCGTTCCCAGTAGCCATCGGCACGCCCACAAGCTACGTAAGCTAAGTCTAGTGCCGCCGAACCACTACGTCGCACTCCTTGAGTCAGGTGCGTGAGGTGACAAAATTCTGCGTAGTTATTATCAGATGTTTCCCGCCTGTCGTAAGCAAATCCCGTAACTAACAGAGATTTACTTAATTCAGATGTATCCGAAATCTTGATAGGCTGACGATTGCGCGTTGCCCCCAAATTAGCTGCTGCTTGGAATAACTCATTGTGGAAAGGGTCATAAATTACACCAACCTGCGGCACACCATTCACTAGCAGCCCAATAGAAACCGCAAAAGCTGGGTATTGGTGGGCGAAGTTGGTTGTACCATCTAGGGGGTCAATTGCCCACAGAAATTCATTATCTTGATTTCCCAACTTGCCTGATTCTTCCGCAAGGATCGCGTGTTCGGGGAGGTGACGGTGGAAAAAGTCCAAAATTACCGTTTCTGAAGCTTTATCCGCAACCGTAACGAAATCACCAGGCCGTCCTTTTTCGGTAATCGCGTTTTCTACCTTACCTAAATAACCTTGTAACACCGCACCTGCAGCTAGTGCGGCCTCTGTCGCAATGTCGAGAAATATTTGTAAATTTGTCATTTGTTAGGAGTTAGTGGTTAGTGGTTAGTGGTTAGTGGTTAGTGGTTAGTGGTTAGTGGTTAACTGTTCACCAACAACTAACAACCAACAACCAACGACTAACTTTATTTAACGATTCAAACGGCGAAACTCAGCAGGAGTGAGACGCATGGGTTTTTCTGCGTCCCAAATACCTTGCCCCATGAGTCTAGCCCATTGTTGGGCGCGTTCTAAACGTTGGTCGTATTTATGGTTAGGCGATCGCCCGACGAATAAGGCATAACCTTCTTTGACTAATACTTCATTCAATAACACCCGATCTTTCCACACATAAGCGAGCGATCGCCCGGTTTTGTCTTGTGTTTGCACATCAAACTCCACCATTACTGGTTGCTCTCCATCCCTCATTAGCTCTTCTAAGCGTTGTTTTGCTGTTTCTCCCCAAGGACGTTGGCGCAAATCTGGTGCATCAATGCCAACTAAACGCACCTGGGATATTAAACTGGGTTGTTCTCCCATACCGACCGCTTCAAAAGCTTGTCCACTGACCACCCTTGCCACATTCACGGGTAAGCGGTTGGTTTCAAGTGGCTTTTGGGATTGACAACCCAACAGAAGTAATAAGCAAGCTAAAATTACAATTCTTATCATTTTTTAGTTGTTGGTTGTTGGTTGTAACCACTATCCACTAACCAATAACAACCAACAACTAACTAATTAATCTTCATCTAACGGTAAAGCCTTGCGGATTCTACCTTTTGCAAAATATTGCCCAAACTGGAGTTCGTAGACTTCATCTTCATCTTGTGTCTCTAGCTCTAAATCAGAACGGGCGTAGCTAACACATAACAAAGCGTACCCTTTTTTCCGTAACTCCGGCGATAATCCGATTGCCTCCGGTTGATAAATCTCTCCTGAAATCACCCGTACGGCACAACTGGTACAAGCTCCATTTCGACAGGAGAACGGCAGTTGTACGCTCTGCTGTTCCGCACTGTGGAGGATGTAGCGGTCATCTGGGACTTCTAGAGTATGTTCTCCAGTTGCGCTTGAGCGAATTTTTATCCTGTAGGTCATGACGATTTTGGATTTTAGATTGTTCAACGGTAAAAGGGATTAATTTCCCCCTCCCTTTTTCCTTATTCTCTGTTCTTTCCCCTTCCCCTTTAACCTTTGTCCCTATTTTAGGAAAGAGTTTGCTATTTATTGAATTTCAATGTAGGATAATACCTTGTGGCATCTGGAGAGGTGGCCGAGCGGTTTAAGGCGCAGACCTGGAAAGTCTGTTTAGGGAAACTTAACGAGGGTTCGAATCCCTCCCTCTCCGTTCCAAAAGTTTTTATTCGTTGTTTCAATAGAAATTTACACATCAGCTTAATATCAAGCTGCTATGTGAATTTGTAAACGTCAAATATTTAAGTCTTATGGGGGTGCAAGATCCCCTTTTCTTTGAAAGTTGTCGGGGATCTGACCCTCGGTGAACTACTAGAAACCGCTTATATAAACAAAGCCTAACTCTTTTATCCAAAAATGGTATCAATACTTATTCATAAAGGTGAAAATTTTGCCATCTTGTGATAAGCTGTGCCCATCCAAATGGCACTTTTTTTTGCGAAAAGGTATCAATACTCAAAAGTTACTTGTTACACTTGACACTTTTGACCTTAGATAACCTCAGAAACAAAAAATGTATAACTTATTCAATTTTTTAAAACAGCAGCCTGAAGAATTCATGAACAAAATTCAATTAGGCGAATTCAAGTTAGGAAGTCCAAAAACATCAGGAAATATAAATATTTTATATCCGCAAGCATCTTATCTACATCATTTTTTAGAACCTTACGAAGATTTAATAAGTAAGTTAATTATAGAATTAACAGATTTGGCTGAGGAGAATACTTCTAGTAATTATCTGCTTGATATAATTAGAAAGTCCTCGCAAGCAGATTTTGTTTTTATCTTACAGAATATTACTCAGAATAGCTGGGTTGTCAAATCACAAAGCAATCTGTCTGATATTCTCGATCAAGATGCTTATGCAGCCAATCTAAAATCTACAATTTTACAAATAACTTCAATCGAATCTGTTTTTAATTCGGCTCATTATGGAATATATAAAATCCATGAAAGTACAAAAGGGGTTTCCAAGGCATTTGTTATAATTCCCTCGCGATCGCAAGCACCACATGAAGTAATGATTGTTTGCGGTTTACCTCCAGATTCTTATCTTTTAGAGAATATATATAGTCAAATTTTAGTAAGTTTTTATCAAGCAGTTCAGAGACTATCCCTTCAACCAGAATTGGTTGAAGCTGCAATTATTGATGACTTAAAGAAAAACTTTGGATTTGTTTCTGCATCGCTTTATGATAGAAGATTAAAATTATTCTGTGACCGACTCAAAGCAATGATAGTTTATTTTGAGCCTGTCCTGCATTTAGACCCCGAATATTTATTTATTAGTGGTTGGGAGGCTTTAGCAAGAAATCCAGAAAGTTTAGTTGCACCTTTAGATTTATTTGAAGCAGCGGAATTGTGGGGTTCGCGATTCACTATGAAACTTGACTGTCATTTTCTGATGGTTGCAACTACAAGTTATCGACAGGCGAGAAAGTCAAAACAAAGAAGACCTGAAGATATTGTACCATTATCTGTTAATGTTTATCCAGCATCTTTGATGCAAAAAGAATATTTTGAAACAGTGCGCGAGATTCTCAAAGATAAAATTATTGCACCCAAAAATTTGGTATTAGAAATTTCTGAAAAGACTGAATTGCCCAAGCTAGATGAAGGTGCTTACTTAAATTCTCCAATGGCTGTCTTCAAAAATAAACTTTTGGAATATGTACATCAACTAAAGATTAGATTCGCTATTGATGATTTTGGGGTTGGTTATGCTTCTGTATCTCGTCTAGCCGGATTGAGTCCATCTTATGTGAAAATTGATAGAGATATTTTGCATCATCCACCCAGTGATGTGATTATCCGTTTTGTCCATGAACTTGTAGGTGCAAATAATTTAAATCCATCGAATGTGATTGTGGAAGGTGTGGATGAGACTACTCCTATTACTTTGCATCGCTTGAAAGAGATAGGAGTGAGTTATATTCAAGGGCATATTGTTGGTAAACCCGAACCGGAAATATATCGTCTCACTCAAGAAAAAGCAGAGTATTTGAAGAGCTTGATTTTGTTCCCGAAGAATTAGGTCAACTAATTTTTCTTGCGAGTACAAAGAACGCATTTTAGAAACCTTAATTCTCCCTCACCCTATTCCTGTGGGGCTACACATACATAAGCTGACCTGCAAAGGACTGAATAAAAGCGATTGACAAACCCAGCATCTCATCATGCTAATATGTATTTTATATTACTAAAAAATCTATTTATCGGTCTATTAGCCCCAATAATAAATAATTAGTAGCACCCTTTTAGACAAGGGGGCTTGCGCCGATCGCTTGGGAAGTTCAAAATAAAATTGCAATGCACACGGGGAAACTAACGTGAGTCAGGGATTTGATTACGATTTAGTAATTATAGGCGCTGGGGTTGGCGGACATGGCGCAGCCCTCCACGCTGTGAGTTCCGGTCTAAAGACGGCGATTATCGAAGCTGCTGATATGGGGGGTACCTGTGTCAACCGGGGCTGTATTCCGTCGAAAGCGTTGTTGGCGGCTTCTGGACGGGTGCGGGAGTTACGCAATGCCCACCACCTAAAAGCCTTGGGAATTCAAATTGATAACGTCCAGTTTGACAGACAGGCGATCGCCAACCATGCGGGTAATTTAGTTGCGAAAATTCAAGGGGATTTAACCAATTCTCTCAAACGTCTGGGTGTGGACATCATTCGGGGTTGGGGTAAACTCGCCGGACAGCAAAAGGTAACTATTGTTACAGACAGTGGTGAAAAAACGATTACGGCAAAAGATATAATTCTTTCCCCTGGTTCCGTTCCCTTCGTTCCCCCCGGTATTGAAGTTGACGGCAAAACGGTATTTACCAGCGACCAAGGGGTAAAATTAGAGACATTGCCAAATTGGATCGCAATTATTGGTAGCGGTTATATCGGCTTGGAATTTTCTGATGTTTACTCGGCTTTGGGTTGTGAAATCACGATGATTGAAGCCCTAGACCAGTTGATGCCGGGATTTGACCGCGATATTGCTAAACTGGCGGAACGGGTGTTAATTACTCCCCGTGATATTGAAACTCATGTGGGAATTTATGCCAAGAGAGTCATTCCCGGTTCCCCTGTAATGATTGAGTTGGCTGATTTCAAAACCAAGGAAGTTGTGGATGTTATCGAGGTGGATGCTTGCTTAGTGGCAACTGGACGCATCCCCGCAACCAAAAACATCGGTTTGGAATCTGTCGGTGCAGAACTTGACCGTCGTAATTTTATCCCAGTTGATGACCGGATGGCGGTCTTGAGTGGGGGTGAAATAGTACCGCATCTCTGGGCAATTGGCGATGCAACTGGGAAGATGATGTTAGCCCATGCCGCATCTGCCCAAGGTGTGATTGCGGTGGAAAATATCTGCGGTCATTCCAGAGAAATTGACTATTTATCAATTCCCGCAGCCGCATTTACCCATCCAGAAGTTAGCTATGTGGGGATGACAGAAACCGCAGCTAAGGATTTGGGTAAAGAATTGGGATTTGAAGTAGCGACTTCCAAGAGTTACTTTAAAGGTAATTCTAAAGCTTTGGCAGAGGGTGAAGCGGACGGGATGGCGAAGGTTGTGTATCGCAAAGATACGGGAGAAGTTTTGGGTGTCCATATTTTTGGAATGCATGCCTCAGACTTAATCCACGAAGCATCAGCAGCGATCGCCCACCGTCAATCTGTCAAATCCCTTGCTCACCTAGTCCATGCCCATCCTACACTTTCCGAAGTCCTGGATGAAGCCTACAAAAGAGCGATCGCCTCTTAAAAAGTTAGGAGTGAGGAATTAGGAGTGAGGAATTATTAATCCCCAACTCCCAACTCCCAACTCCCAACTCCTAACTCCCAACTCCTAACTCCTAACTCCCAACTCCCAACTCCTAACTCCCAACTCCTAACTCCTAACTCCTAACTCCTAACCGTTCTCAATTTATGCAAATCCGTCGTCGTCAACCCCACCCATCTGTTTCTGTAGCCATGCTGTGCTATCAAACAGCGCTTCCTGATGCTGCCCCTAACAATATATTGGAGGAAATTGTCTGGCAAAAAGAAATAGAAGTCGGTCAAATGCGGGAAAAGCGTCCTTTGCGAGAGTTGCAAAAACAAGCACTGACTGCACCAGAATCTCGTGACTTTGTGGCTGCACTGCGATTCGGTAAAACTAAACCCGCTTTGATAGCCGAAGTCAAAAAAGCTTCTCCCAGTAAAGGAATTTTACGAGAAGATTTTGACCCAGTACAAATTGCCATTCAATACCAGCAAGGTGGTGCTAGTTGTCTCTCAGTTCTCACTGATGCCAAGTTCTTCCAAGGCAGCTTTGATAACTTAGCCAAAATCCGCAGCGCTGTTGACTTGCCGCTACTGTGTAAAGATTTTATTATCTATCCTTACCAAATGTACTTGGCGCGAATTCAGGGCGCGGATGCTGTATTATTAATCGCAGCGATACTGAGCGACCAAGATTTGCAATACTTTCTCAAGATTGCCAAAAGCTTGAAAATGGTGGCTTTGATTGAAGTTCATACCCTTGAAGAACTCGACCGTGTGCTAGCCTTAGATGGCGTCTCTCTCGTGGGAATCAACAATCGCAACTTGGAAGATTTTTCTGTAGATTTACAAACTACCTGCCAATTGCTGACGGCAAGAGGTAGTCAATTGCAGTCACGGAATATTCTAGTTGTAAGCGAATCCGGATTGCATAACCCAGATGACCTGACTATAGTTATGACTGCAGGTGCATCTGCTGTGCTGATTGGAGAGTCTTTGGTGAAACAAGCAGATCCAGAATTAGCTATCAAAAACCTCTTCAAGTTGTGAATCTTCATCACCTGATAAATCAGGACTTTAACCAATCATTTATTTGCTGTGTAACAATTGATTCAGCACTCTGCATTCTCTGACCGATAAAAAAATCCCTACTCTAAAATCTGAAAGCAACTTCATGGAGCAAATTCCTCTGCCTTCACCTGTCCACTACGAACTTATACTGCAACTGCTGGAAAGACAAACCATGTCAGCAGTTAGTCAAAACCCGGATCTCCGACGTCAAGTGAATCAGCTAATTATTACGCTCCGTAAAGCTGCCGTTCAACAAAAGCACTTGGAAGAAATCTGCCAGTTCTCCTCGGTGGCAGTTGACCATCGCTGGTCAATAAATCATAATTCTGGGAAAGCTGTTGCCCCTGATTGATTAAAACTCGTCAATCCATTAGTTCCTCTGAAACCCTTTTAATCAACAGGGTTTTGAAGAATCCAATCCTTAACTCCTAAATCTAAAATTCGCTATTTCACAGACATCCGCTCTAAGTCGGCTTATTTTGTCCTTAAACGCGGAAACTAGGTAAAATTTTCTAGGCTAGGGGATAAAGAACTTTACTTTATCTCCCCAAAAAACCTACAGACACCAAAAACACCAATAGGGAAACCTTAACTGCCTTGATGCTTTTATTTTATATATGGTTTAAATTTAATAATAGATGCTTATTATACCATATATTTAATTTTTTTTACAAATTAATCATCTTTTTGAATGCTCGGTAAAATGGGCTATTCAAACATAGACTCGGAAGCCCCCCTGCCCAGAAGAAAATTCAAAGCTTTATTCACCCACAGATTGAAGTAATAAACGCTACACGAATATGTGCCGTAGGTAGCCCACAGTAAGGTAGACTAATTAAACGTATCTTCATAGTTACAATCACCAACCTTTGCTGCAATTGGCTGTACCGGGTTCACTAAACCTACTTAAATCTGGACAAGCCAGCTAGCAGTAAGGTTTGTGTCGGAATAAGTAATCTTGCTTATCCGGAAATACTGTATAATTCTAAGTCAAGAATTATACATTTTTTAGCCAGGAAAAAAATTCAGTGAGGATAATAGTGTGAAAGGCCAACTGCAGAAGTACCATAGGCTATTGATTCTTTTTGTCTGTACAGTATTTATTGCCTTTGCGGGTCAGGTAGCAATCGCCCAGAACAATTACCGCTGGGGCAATCAATCCAGACAGCCAGTAGAAATGATTGTGAGTGGTGATTTTGTTGTCACCATGAATGAAGCACGACCTGTAATCGAGAATGGGGCGATCGCCATCAAGGACGGCAAAATTGTTGCAGTAGACACACAAAACAAAATCATGGCAGCTTACAGTTCTGCCAGAAAGTTACCAGGCGAGGGTATGGTACTGATGCCGGGTCTTGTCAACGGTCACTCTCATTCGGCAATGGTGTTGTTTCGCGGTCTTGCGGACGACTTAAGGTTAGAAGATTGGTTACAAAATTACATATTTCCCGCAGAAAGACGGTTCGTTGACGATAATTTCATCCGTGTTGGTGAAGAACTTGCTTGTTGGGAGATGATTCGTAGTGGAACCACAACATTCGTTGATATGTACTTCAAGCCGGATGTTGCCGCGAAAGTAGTTGATAAATGCGGCTTGCGAGCTATGATTACAGGTTCGGCGATAGATTTCCCCAGTCCTGGTTTTCAAGGCTGGGATGATGCGTTTGCCTCGGCGGTAGATTTCGTGAAACGCTGGAAAGGAAAGAACCCACGAATTATACCAGCCCTAGCTCCACACGCTCCCTATACTGTCTCGCCAGAGCATCTAACACAGGCAATTGGGGCTGCACGTCAATACGATGTGCCATTGACAATTCATCTTGCAGAGACACAAACCGAAGTCAAAGACATCCAGCAGCGCTATAATGCAACCCCAGTACAACACTTGGAAAATATCGGTTTTCTGGAGCCACGAGTCTTTGCTGCCCATGTAGTATGGCCTAATGAAAGTGAAATCGCTCTGATGGCGAAACGTGGTGTTGGTGTCATCCACAATCCTGAATCGAATTTGAAGCTGGCTTCTGGCTTTGCACCAGTTCCGGCGATGATGAAGGCGGGAGTTAAGGTTGGTCTAGGTACGGATGGCGCTGCGTCGAACAATGATTTGGATATGTGGGAAGCTATCCGTCTTACCGCACTTATCCATAAAGGAACAACCCTCGACCCAACCACTTTACCTGCCAAGACAGTTTTACGAATGGCAACCTTGGGAGGCGCGGAAGCACTAGGCTTGGCGGATAAAATTGGTGCTATTAAGGTGGGACTCCAAGCAGACCTAATTCAAGTAAATCTTACAGCAGCACACCTTACCCCTCTTTACGATGTCATTTCCCATCTCGTTTATGTAGCGAAAGCTGAAGATGTTGATACAGTGATTGTAGATGGGCAAGTTCTCATGTCTAAACGTAAGCTACTTACGCTTGACACTGAGCAGATTCGGCGTGAAGCTATTAGAATTGGTGAGCAGATTAAAGCTGAGTTACGACCATCTAATTAACCAAATTCTTCTCCAGTCGATTGAAAGCCTATACCTGCATGGTTTTCCCGATTGGTACATTTAGAGGCGCGATCGCCTGGAGTTTCGGTAGGAATAAGAGTTTAAGAGAGTTTTTGCGTAAGTCCTACGGAATATTGTCGTTTAAATGCAAGAAACTATTATTCTCTCAACAGTTTCTGAGAGTTTGACACTGCTGGAACTAAACCCAAAATCAAAAGAGCGAGTTGAATTACCAACTCGCTCTTTTGATTCATATATAAATGAGTAGAAAAGGCAACAGTCAATTTCCCTACTTACAAACCTTAGCAAAAGGCAGAGTGGATGTGACATATTTCAATTCTCCAACAATGAGCTTCATAAATGCCTATGCTGTCTCCAGCCAATCATAAATCTGTTCTAATTGTTCCAGAGTAACCAAGCCATATTGCCAAAGAATCATTGGCAAAGGACCTGGGTCTTGCTCCAAATGGCGAAGAGCTACAGCGAGGGAAGCTGTTGAAATTGCCAAATCTTCTTGTAAAAAACGAATCATTCCAGAATAAGTTTTTGGTGACATTTATGTCTCACCTCCTTGCGTAGTGTGTATTGTCATATATCTATCTACAATTTATACATAGTCTGTAGCCAGTATCTTATCTGTCACTATAAATCTGCTTCATAACCCCCGTATAAAATATTTTCTTGCGATGTTAATTCCTGCACTACTTGTCAAAATCCCAAGCAGCACTTAACTCCAAATTGGTAATATCTTTTTACTGCAGTACTTTAATTAATTACACCTGTAGTAAGAAAGATTCCATAGTTTATACTCCCTCATTGACGACTATTTACACGTACGCCAAAAGGAAGATTTTTTTCAGCAATGCTTATAACTGTGTTCCCAGCCTCTAGACAATTTAACCTTACACGATGAACACGCCCATTAAATAGTACATTGAATATTAACTTTTTTGCTAGAGTACGTGATACTTTTTTTACAAGATTTTAATCTCGCGTAACATTGTAACCTATAAATATAAAGAATCCGGAATTCTTATCTCCGCAAATTACCGGAGTTGAAGTATTCAATTTTGACCCCATCGCCTGCTTTTAAACCTAATTCGGCTGCTCGTCCAGAACGCAGTTCAATTACCTGGTCGAAGTCTTTGCCTGGACCATAGCTAGGACAAGGGTCATCTGTACAAGGGGGGACTTTTGGGGCGATCGCGAGTATTTTGCCGTTCCGGATAAAAACCATATCTAACGCCACGGGTACATTCTTCATCCAGAAGCCAATATTTTGCGGTGGCGAAAACGGAAACAACATTCCTTGGTCATCTGGCAGAGCAGGTCGATACATCAATCCCATCATCTGTTGTTGTTGCGTCTGTGCTACTTCTAATTTTATTTTGGTGCCATTGGGCACAATGGCATTAGCTGTAATTGGTAGTTTTTGACCGTTATTCACTCGTGTTGAAGAATTAGGGCTAGGAGTAGCGTTGCTAGGTTTTGCTGGTGTTGGTGTAGAACAGGCAAACAGTAGAACACTCAAGATGATGGGAAATAGGCTTAACCAACGAATCATAAAATTGGGATTTTTGATTGGAAGTTTCGATTTTACACCTTTTGTCGTGGCTTTTGCCGTTAGTAGGATTCCATAGCTGTTATGACTCTCTTAATACATATCCTACGCCACGTACAGTTTGAATTAGGCGCTTTTGACTTTCGTCTTCAATTTTTAGCCGTAAGTAGCGAATGTAAACTTCAATCACATTCGACTCGCCCATAAAATCGTAGCCCCAGACATTTTCCAGAATTTGTTCGCGGGTCAAAACTTCACGAGGATGCTCCATTAAATACTTGAGCAGTTCAAATTCCTTCATCGTCAAGTCAATTGCCCGTCCGCTGAGTATAGCGCGACGGGTGGCGATGTCTAGAATTAGCTCCCCAAAACGTAACTGTTCTGAAATATCAATATCCGGCTTTAGGTACAGACGGACTAAATTTAAAAAGTCTTCCGAGCGATAGGGCTTGATGAAGTAATCATCGGCACCCGCTTCTAGACAAGCTACACGGTCATCGACTGTATCCCGTGCCATTAATACCAACACAGGCGATCGCATTCCAGAGACTCTCAGATTTTTGCACAAAGAAAGTCCCGATTCTCCAGTCAGCAATCGGTCTAAAACAATTAAAGCAGGTTGGCGATCGCGGCAGTATTGCAAACCATTTACCCCATTGTGAGCCACAATCGGGTCGTAGCCAGCTTCTTTCAAATCGAAAGAAAGTTGATTTGCTAGGCTCTCGTCACCTTCAACGACCAAAACACAGGGGCTTTGAGCAAGGGTCATATTAATTTTGGATTTTGGATTTTGGATTCTTTCGACGGATTTTCGATTCTCCATTATACAAATGAAGGAAGAAGGAAGAAGGAAGAAGGAAGAGGTTTACAAGATGTAGATACAGGACCCAAATCAAAGGATAAATTAGGTATACATACAACTTCTAGTTTGCCAAATCTGGATGAATCCAGAGATGTCAAGGTTTCAATACTTTTGGTTTGTATAAGTATCCACCATCTCAGTCGGAGAATTTATAATTTTTATTACAAATTAAAAATTAGGCAATCCAAAATCCAAAAATCAATTAAGGTAATTCTACTGAAGTTGGTTTGGCGATATGCGGTAAACCCCAGCCTAATTTTTCGCGAAGAATTCGGAAAAACTCTGGTGGTTGCAGCCGAATAAACCGGACACTATATTGCGATCGCTCTAAATATACCCTGTCTTCCGGCAGCACATAACATCCCGCATTTCCATCCACTACCATCACCAGCCGCTGAGTATTGACTGGATGAATGCTTACCGATTCGCTATTTGGGAACACTAAGGCCCTTGATGCGAGGGAATGCGGACAAATTGGCACCAACTGTAATACGGGGACTCCTGGTGTAATCACTGGTCCCCCGGCACTCAACGAATAAGCTGTAGAACCTGTCGGTGTTGAAACTATCACACCATCCGCAGCAATATCTACTGGTGCGTGACGACCCACTCTGATTTCAAAATGGCACATCGAAGTCAACGGTTCCCGATGCAGAACCATTTCATTCAAGCACAGGGCTTCCCACAACACTTCATCTCCCCGAAACATCTTGACGGTGAGCATTGTTCGCTCTTCAATTTCATACTCACCCGCAATTACCTTCTCTATCGCTTGAGGCAGTTGATTTACATAAGCTTCGGTTAAAAATCCCATGTGACCAGTATTCACCGCCAACAATGGAATACCGCAGGGAGCAGTTTGGCGAGATGCGGCCAAAACTGTTCCATCTCCCCCCAATACTACGGCAAACTGCATTTCTGAGTCAAAACCAGGGGGTGTAAGACCTTCGATCGGAGTGTGGTATACAGGACTTTCTGGAGTACAGTAGCCCAACATACCACCAATACCGCTTGTCATATAGACATCCCAACCGGCTGCGGTTAGCTTGTCTTTCAACTCGATAGCGATACGCGCCGCTATCGGCTTAACGTCATTATAAATAATGCCTGCTTTCGGCACACTAAAATATCCAACTTTTTGGGAATGCTCTGTATTATGTTAATTCTTGCACATTTTTGACAAATTAAGTCCTGAGTGCTGAGTTTAGAATTAGGAGTTATGAGTTAGGAGTTAGGAGTTAGGAGTTAGGAATTATCGAGTAAGTCTAATTATACAGAGCAATCCTGCGCCGGCTACGAAACTATTACTTTTGCGTAGCCCACTCAACTGGGGTTTGTATGTATAGCGACACCCTTCTAATGTGTTGCCGCTTGGTGCAAGATGTGAGTTAATATTTTCTTTACCACTCAACACTTTTTTTAACTCCTAACTCCTAACTCATAACTCATAACTCCTAACTCATAACTCAGGACTCTTTAAACGGAGTCTTTTTCGTTTTTTGCTTTTTGCCTTTATTTTTCTGGTAGTCAAGCTCCTTCAGCTTTTTCATAATTCGACTAAAGTACTCTTGCAGGTAGTTTTCCAAGGTAGTGGTTTCGTTCTTGTCTAAGCCAAAGACTTGGTATACTTCATCCATCGGCGCACTTAGTGACTTCCCACTTGCCAAGACTTCTGTAAATGCCAGCCTGTCAGAGATATTCCATCCCCACTGAAAGAACCGCAATATTCCACGCACAGTCCGCAGTAAACCGATTGGCATCCGCGTGACTCTACCATCTTTTCCTGATAAGCGTTCGCACAGGCTAATGATTTCTTCTGCACTCCAAGCCCGAGTTCCTACCACTGGGAAAATTTGCTTCTCGGTTTCTTTTACCGACAAAGCACGGATGGCAAATTTGGCAATATCCTGAGTGTCCATGTAGGCGATCGGAGAAGATTGACCTGTTACCCAAACAGGCTGTCCTTCTAAAATGGGAATACCATATTGACCAATCAAGCCTTGCATGAACCCTGCTAATCGTAAGATGGTGTAATTTAAGCCTGATTCAGCTAGGAAAAGTTCAGTACAACGCTTAATTTCCATCAAGGGGACTTCTGGATACTTTTCGGCATCCAAAATCGAGAACGAGATAAAACGCTCGACACCAGCAGCAGAAGCCGCTTGAATCAATGCTACTTTCCCCGACCAATCTACCTGTTTGATGGTCATAGAATCGGTAGGACGAGATGTTGCTGCATCAATCACAGCAGTCACACCTTCTAGCGCTGTCTTTAATGTTTCCGGACGACACAAATCTCCGCCCACGAGTTCAGCACCCCATTCTTTTAAAAATGCAGCTTTCCTGGCACTCCGGACAAGACAGCGTACCTTATATCCCTCATCGATAGCACGACGAGCCACTTGTCTTCCCAAGGTGCCAGTGGCACCGACAATTAATAAAGTCATGAGGATTCGTAACGAAACATAAATTTTTATTAAATAGAATCTTAACAGAATCGCTTGCGCAAACAAAAGTTTACATTCGCTAAATAGCTTGTCGGGAAACCAGGCAAGCTATTTAATGAGTGTTGGGCTATTCTTCTTCTGCGCCCTGAATTTTCAGTAACAGCGCTCCCAAACCCCAACCTACGAAGATTAAGCCGAAGGGCAATACAGCTGCTGTGACAAGTTCGCTCATTGGTCAATTCTCCTTTGAAGAAAGTCAGGTAAATTAAGTCTACCAGAAGCTATTTTACAGTCGCTGTATGATTAGACTTGTGTTAATTATTTTAAACCAGTTTGGTAATTGTTATTTCATCGCTTCATTGTATGTCTCAATTAATTGGAAATACTTCAGCAAAATTACTCAATAATCACCGCCCGCGTTTAGCTTTGACTCTCGGCGATCCGGCCGGTATTGGGCCAGAAGTCATTTTAAAAGCGTTGTCTGACCCAGAAGTCCAGCAAAACTGCGATATCACGGTGGTCGGTAGCAAAGATTTATTAGTTGCTAATTATACAAGGCTGCGAAAAATTAACAATTCACAGCCATTGGTGAATCCTACTGATTTGTCTATTCTGGATGTGCCGCTTGCAGGTGAAATACTTGCAGGTGTAGGTAATGCTGTTAGTGGTGCGGCTAGCTTTGCTTATATGGAATGCGCTCTAGCCCGTATTTTAGCTGGAGATTTTGACGGTATCGTTACTGGCCCCATCGCGAAATCTTGTTGGAAGGCGGCAGGGTACAATTATCCCGGACAAACTGAACTCTTGGCAGAGTTGGCGGGGGTGGAAAGATTTGGAATGCTATTTGTGGCGCGATCGCCTCATACTGGTTGGATGCTCCGAACACTACTCGTTACCACACATATCCCATTATGTCAAGTACCCCAGGTATTAACACCGGAGTTGATGACTAGGAAGCTGGATTTGTTGGTGGAGTGTTTAGAATCAGATTTTGGGCTAGTTAATGCTCGAATAGCGATCGCGGGTTTGAATCCCCACAGTGGGGAACAGGGACAATTGGGACGGGAGGAGCAAGATTGGTTAATTCCCTGGTTGGAAGATCAGCGTCTTCTTTGGCCAAACTTGCAGTTAGATGGGCCGATACCTCCAGATACAATGTGGGTTAAGCCGGGTCAAGCTTGGTATGGGAATTCTTCAATGGAGAATCCACATGATGGGTATTTGGCACTTTATCACGACCAAGGTTTGATTCCGGTGAAGTTGATGGCATTTGACCGAGCGGTAAATACTACTATTGGCCTACCTTTTATTCGGACTTCTCCAGACCACGGAACGGCATTTGATATTGCAGGTAAGGGAATTGCTGATGCGACTTCGATGAAAGCAGCGATACTTTTAGCGGCTGAGTTAGTATGTCAGAGGGTGTCAACTAATTCGCTTCCATAAAACGCTGAAAAATGAGACTGCAAATAACGAATGCACGATAACCACAAGTTTATTCGTTATGCCATCATTAAAGGTTGAAAATTGGGCGATCGCTACCAGAGCGTGAAAAGTAAATAAGGCAATTAATCCCGGTTTCAATTCTTTTGTTGTGGTCAACGAGAGCATTAAAAAACTTAAAGTCCCTAAAGCCAAAGCGCTGCATCCAATTACCCGCAACAAAGAAATCGATAAATCGTTATCTTTTAAAAGCAAAGTTGGGAAAAATAGAAATAAACAACCAATTCCTATTTCAAAAATAGTATTGGCTATTAATAGTATTCGCATGACATCGCCTAAATTTTACAAGATTTTCCTGATTTTACTCTAGCTTAGTCTAATTCTGGTTCAAATTTATAACCATAAGACCGAACAGTTTTTATAAACTCGGGTGCATTTATCTCAACTTCTTTTATCTTCTTCCGAATCTGACCAATATGCACGTCAACGACTGCTCGATATGTAACTCCCACAGTCAGAGAGGAAATTGAGCAAACATTATTGCTTCCGTTCAATTGCATCTCTTGTGGTTTTATACGCTTCAATAAAAGTCCGAAATGATTCTTGAGAAATATTATCTGCAACTAAATCTGTTGCTACTTGTTCAAGAATTTTATCTAGTTCTTGCTTTATATTATTCTTACTTTGCTTGCTATCTTGCAGCAGATGAACCACTGCTTTAATATATTCTGTAGAAACTTCTCTTTGTTTGTTCTCTACTGCTTGCTTCGCTAATTGTCTTTCACGCTCTATTGCTTCTCTGGTAGTTTTGTAGGCTTCGTTAAAGGTTCGGAATGATTCTTGAGAAATTCTTTCGGCAAATAGAGCTTTGGCTGCAGTATTAAAAGCTTCATCAAGTAGTTCTTGCCTAAACTCTACTTCACCTAGACCTTCATTCATTAATTTAATGGTTGATTCAATGTATTCATCCGCTTCATCTTTTTTACCCCGTGCAATCCATAGCTTAAGTTGTCTAATCCATTGAATTCCTAGCAGAATAACTGTCAGAATAAAAGCTAAAAAGTCAGAATTCTCTTGAACAAACGAACGTTTATCCCGCTCATAAAAAGCTAAAGCACCTGGATGAAGAGTGATACCTGCGCTACTGGTAATGTTAGGACGATCAATAGTGGCAACCAAGGGTTTCACCTCATCATGTCCTTGTATCGCATTCGCTATTTCTTGACGATTTTCAGATAAAATTATCGTTATTTCTTCAATTACATTTTTATCTACTTTGTCACTTGTCAACAGCAATCTTGATACACCAACTGTATCTAAGTCTTTCTCAGGCACGGGAGAATAACCCCGATATGCCCCTAGGGGAATTTTGGCGGTATCAAAGGTGGGATATTTAATTTTCATTGCTTCTGCTTGTTCAATTGCTAATAATCTCCCTTGGTTTTTCTGTATATGTTCTGAAATAGATTTATTCCCAGCAGCACGGACACGGAATAAAGCGTCTGCGTTCCCATTGCGAAAATCGTTATCTGCGTCCTCGTCTTTATATTTACCTTTACCTTTACCTTTACCTGTAATTTGGAAATCTTTTTCACTCATTCCATAATGAGCAGCCACTTCTAAAAAAGATTTATATTGCCCTCCCTCTGTAGGTAAAGCGATTATCTTACCTTTCAGTTCAGAAAATTGTTTAATAGTGTCACCTTTGACAACTAACTGAAATAAATCTTGATACAACACAGCTACACTTCTGGCACCTGATATATTCGTATTCCCAGCCGCAACATCTGCTTGTGCTGTTACTAATTGTGCTTTACCTTCATGCAACAATCGCAGATTATCTGTTGTACCACCAGTTTTTTCAACTTTAATTTTTATCTTGCTTTTGCGTTCAACTACCTGTTCTATCGCTTTGCTAATAATATAGCTTTCCCCTGTTTCGTCTCCAGCTGCTAGGGTGAGATTAGGTGCTAACAGCCGATTAATAATGCTGTAACTAATTCCCAGAAATAAGCCTGTGCTTGCAAGCCCCAAACTAATAAAAACTACTTTAGATAAAAGGTCAAGATTCAGAATAAATTTCACAAACTTGCTTGGGGTGAAATTTTTAGATGCTGCCATATTTGCAAAGATATAAATTTCAACGCTCATTCTGGATGATGTTGACTGATATTTAAACAAATAAGTTTCAATTAAGATAAGGTTATGAAAATATAAAATATAGGTTAAAAAAGTCTGTAATTCTAAGATGTTTACACACAATTTCATCGGAGTTGACGAGTAAAATTGGATGCGTTGTAACACACCATTGAATTTACGGTCTTATACCAATTCTGTATGAAGATGCACATAATCAAGACCCCCCTGTAGTCCCCCCTTGGCAAGGGGGGACGGCGTAGCCGGGGGTTAATATATGCAGCTTCACAAAGAAACGGTATTATGGGGTAATAGTTCAAAATAATCGGCTTCTGTTTTTTGCTTTCTTCGGTGTTTTTAATGAACCATAAGACTAAAAAAAACGGGTTTCTATGTCTTAGGGTAGAGGTTTTGAAGCTTCATACTAAAGAAAGAGCGACTATCTTTGTATTATTCGATAAATTTCTGTTAGTAGCTATCAACGAGAAATATTTATGAATAACAAACTAGTAGATGGTATCATTCCATCACAGCCACCAATAGAAGCCCTGTCTGACGCTCACGAATTAAAGTCTCGCCTGGAATGGGGTGAGCCAGCTTTTACAATTCTTGATGTGCGCGATCGCATGACCTATAACAACGGTCATATCATGGGTGCAATGCCGATGGAACTTGAACAATTGACAGACCGTGCAGTGCCATCTCTAGCGAAATCTCGTGATATTTACGTTTACGGTGAGTCTGAGGAACAAAGTGCCCAAGCTGCACAAATGCTGAAAAGTGCCGGGTTTGAGCATGTTTCTCAACTCAGAGGTGGTCTAAACGCATGGAAGGCAATTGGGGGTCCGACTGAGGGAGTTGAGGAATCATTGTCTCCCCCAGATGCCGGTGATTACAATGTCGTAGACCGGATGAAAACTCATTTTGATACTGCGAAAAAAGAAGTTTAGTCATTTGTCATCAATTATTGGGATTAGAGTATTCCAATTAAAAAAATATCCCAAAATATTGTATGATAGTCTGTCCATCAAATACCCTGATACCTGTTGAAGCCTATCCTACGGGATCGTTTGTTTTTTGGATTACTCTTAACCAATGACTAATGACTCATGACATTAATGTTCAAATAAGTCTTTAAATTGTAACAAATCTAAGGAAACGATTGTCGGCAGGCAATTAAAGCATTCTTGGGCAAGCTCTAAGCGTTCTTCTCTTTCCAGCATTGCGATGAGTTTCTGTCGAACCCCGATTAAGTAGCGCACATCATTAGCAGCATAACTCAGTTGGGTATCTGATAAATTAGTAGCGTTTCCCCAATCGGAGCTTTGAGCGCTCTTATCTAATTCTACTTGTTCCAATTCATTCACTACTTCCTTGAGTCCGTGGCGTTGTGTATAAGTACGCACTAATTTGCTGCCGATTTTTGTGCAGAAAATCGGCTGGGTTTGAATTTTGAGATTATAACGCAAAGTGGCAATATCGAAACGTGCGTAGTGAAAAATTTTGACGATATTCGCCGCTTCCATCAATTTTTTTAAGTTTGGGGCTTCTGTTTGTCCTTTGAGGATGCGGATTGCAGTTACTTTGCCCTTTACGTCGCACAACTGCACCAAACACAAGCGATCGCGTTGGGGTATTAATCCCATTGTTTCTGTATCTACTGCAATAGCTTCGGATTGTAAATACTCGGACAGGGTAGCCTGATCAATGTCGCGATCGCAAACTTGAAAGTTTTCTAATTTCATAAATCCCTAAAAAAATAAATGTAGTGCTTTTTGACGCTCCCCAACCGTAAACGGAAGGGATTCTTTAGGAGTTTAAAGCGTATCCCCTAAATGGACGTTTGTTGCCCTTTGATTTTCGGTGAACACTACATTATTGTGCAAAAAAATAAAATCACTTCTATAACCGATATCAAGTCCGGTGCGTCCGTTCATCCGGACATGATAAGAGTCTAGCGATTGTTAAGGAAAATTTGCGTTAGGTAAACTTCGCCTTCCTTATTGGTAGCTACACCAATCCCAGTGAGGTTGTACTTTCCTTTGATATTGGTAAGATGTCCGGGACTTTTGATCCATCCTTGTACGGCTTCGCTTGCCGGATCGCTATAACCGAGGTTGTAAGCGACATTCTCCGCTGCACTGTTGAACTTTATAGGAAGGGCTTTGACTCGTCTTTCAAATCCATTATGGCTAAAGGGGACTTTACCTTTAGCCATATTCTGGCTATGAATCCTTGCCTGTTTTGTGATGTTTGGATTAATCCTGAGTTTTGACATACCCTTAGAAGCGCGATATCGATTAATTTGCTCAAAAATTGATTTTTCTAAAGCATTCGTTTCAGAATTTGTAGATGCTATAACCTGACGCGATCGAATCGATGTCGCTTGATTCTGATTTATTTTCGTTCTTGTGTGACCTGGTACGGCATTGGTCGATAATCCACTGGCAAGGACAAGCGCACTAAAAGCGATGCCGAAAGCAATTTGCCGGCTCATGAAGGTTTAAGTAATGTGTAGGGTCGTAAAACGCACACCCGGATGATAGGTTTCTTTGTACACCAGTTTTTTATTCCGCAATACGGAATATAGCAAATGGTGTCAGATTCCAGCAGGTGTGTCTAGAGTAGTTTTACCGATTTTATGCTGTGTATTTCGGATTTTTCAGTTGTCATAATATCAATTTTTCTTATGGCGATAGTAGATTCATTGTTTACAACCGTATTTATACTTAGATAATAATCTAAAATTAATCAGATTTTTATAAAGTCATTTTAAAGATATAGGAGCCTTATATTACACTAATTATGCTTTTTGTCAAGGTTATAGGGCTTCAAAGACTCAACCTAGGTCACTATCTTGTTTGGTAAACTTATTACTATAGATGGATTCACCTAAATATTAACTATCAACCTCAACTAACTCTTATGTCTTCAAATCCCAAATCTTCTGACAAACGCATAATTTACCGGGAATTTGGCAACGATAACTCAGCCGCTTTGTCTAGGGGTATTCAAGAGTTACCCCCGCAACAACAAAATTTGAAGGTGGAAGCTTCTCGCAAAGGACGCAAGGGTAAAACTGTGACTGCGATTACTGGTTTTCAAGCTAAACCGGAAACTTTGCAGGAGTTAGTTAAGCAGTTAAAAACGCAGTGCGGTACTGGTGGGACTGTTAAAGAGAATGAAATTGAAATTCAGGGTGAACACAAACAGAAAATTTTGGAGATTTTGACTGCTCTGGGTTATAAGGCAAAAATCAGCGGGGGTTGATTGAGTCGGGTGGATTCACTCACCGGAATGCACCAAGCCGCAACACAGTTACTGCATAAGCTCAAAACAGTGACATCTATACACTTTATGTAGATAAAATACTAATTTTATGCCAGGAGCGCAAAGTTATGGGCGCATCATCAAGATACTGGAATATTTGGCGAATTAGTCTTAAGACTGAAAAAGTTAGATATAAATATTGTTTGGTTCCCATTGCACAGGAGTTTTGCTACAAGGAAGTTGTCAATGCAAATGGGAGTAACGTCCAATCTGCTCTACTATCTCATTTTCACTCTAAGAATTCTGCCGATACTATTAGTCGTGCCCAAGCTGGGCTTTGTCTGCGATGCTATGTTTCTGACCCCATTCTGAAAGCTTGTAAAAAAATAGACAATCTCTTTAGTGGTGAAAAACATTTCAACTACCAAGATTTACTGCCTTATGTCCTGAATGATGATGGGAAAACTCTAGTCATTTTGGATAGCGATCGCAAAAATCAACTTGTTCTGGATAAAAATGGGGAAACTAGGAAAACGGCTTATAAATTCTTTTCTGTGAAGGTTTTACAAACATTTGATGCTGACTCCGAGGGAAGCATGAGTTTGGATAACTGGGCATATCTGCAAACCAAACAAAATCCAGAAATCAGAGATTTTTTGTCAGAATTTGGTTTTCAACATCTCAGTGACTGGGCACTATTAAATAGAGCTAGACCCAAGCAACTCCAACGTTTATCAGTACGCGATCGCCAAATCGTAGAAGTCTTTCATGCAGTCTACCGTCGAGATCGAATTTCCTTGACTCGACAGTTCGGGATGAAAAGATGTCCAGATCCTTCCATAGCTCAACTTGAAGAAATGCTCTCTTACTTGCAACAACAAAATATTAATACCTCTGTTGATTTGATGAAGCAGCTCCAACAAGTTGCAATGCAACTGAGACAATATGATATCTGGAGTTATAGAGAGCCTCTAGATATTTACGACCCTGATACTAAAACTTACACAACTAGAGCGGATTTATCTAGCGATCCTCTTAATGAATCATTAGTGGAGCAGCAAGAAATTTTAGAGTTCTTTCACCAACAAGTTTCTAATTGTTTAAGTAATGCAATAGAGCAAGAAATCGGCTTCCGAATGAGCAATTTGCGCTCCAGTAAAAAGTATGCTGTATTTGCACCAAAATTGCTGACTGGGTTGCAATTATATTACTACGAGGGGATGTCTTTAAAAGACATTGCTCCGAAGTTGGGTATGACAAGTTGGGATCAAGCTAGACGAATATTAAATCCAGGAGAACTTCTGAGTAAGGTGCGGGCCTTGACTGCACAAAAAATCATCGAAAAAATGTTAGAAAAAGCTAGCAGTATGGGTTTAACCAAAATTCCTCCAGAGCCAGATTATCTCAAAACTTTGGTTGAACAAATTGAAGCTTTTGTGGATGCAGAAATTTTTACGGAAGCAGCAGAAGAAATTAGAGCCGGGAAGAGCCGTTCTATGAACAGTTCATACGCTCAAGCAATTCGCCTTTACTGCAACCGTTGTAGTCAATATGTAGGGGTGAATTAATGTTTAAGTTTCCGGTGAAATATACCGATTTAAGACTTTTGATACCAGAAATAATTTGGTTAGAATCAGAACATTTGGAGCAGGCAAAGAAAATGTGCAATTTGAACGGTGAAACAGAGCATAGTTGGCAAAAATATTTAAATTCACTGGCACTGATGGGCTTTAAAAAATGGCTTGATGGCAGAATTTCATACCCAATTGTCAATCAAGATATCAGTGCGGTAGAGACTGCTTGCCATCTCCAAATAGGTGATTTTAAGTTTTCTTTGATTGCTATTGAGCATCTACTTGATGAAGTAGTAACTATACATCAAGATATTATAAACATACCAAAATTTGCCGCTCATTTTTATGTAGTGCTTGAGGTGTTGGAAGAAGAAGCCGAAATTATTATTAGAGGCTTTTTGCGGCACGATGAATTAGTAAATGCTCGCAGTCGAATGAATTTACCAATTCTTCAAGAAGATTTTTACCAGATACCTTTCTCAATATTTGACACAGAACCAAATCACTTGCTGTATTACTGCAAATTCACAGAAGCATCTGCGATTCTTTCACCTGCAAATAGCGGAGATTTACTGGAATTCTTGAATAAAAATACAATTAAACTGAGTCAATGGTTGCAGGGTGCTTTTGATGATGGTTGGCAGACTATTGACACGCTCATCAACCCAGAAGCTAATTTAGCTTTTAGTACTAGGAACGTTATGGAAGCTGCCAGAAGAGCCAAACTAATCGATTTGGGTGTGCAATTAGGTAGTCAAACTGTGGCATTGCTAGTAAATATTATCGAGGAGAATGAGGGCAAATTAGGTGTTTTGATTCAGTTACATCCAACTGGAGGAGAAAAATTTTTACCCCCGCTTCTGAAGTTGACTTTGCTATCTAAAAGCGGGAAGGTTTTGCAAGAAGTTCAATCGAGAATTCAAGATAATTATATTCAACTTAAACCTTTTAAAGGTGAAGCAGGAAAATCTTTTAGTATCAAAGTTACTTTGGGAGATACTAGTATTCAAGAAAGTTTTGAAATGTAGAATAGTCCTGAGTGCCGAGTCGAAGAGGAAGTCAGTGGTGGGCGATCGCTGGTATATTTGATGATATCACTCACTTTTAGGAAAAAGAACATGGCAAAAAAATGTCCTGTATTTTTCCGGATTCTACAAATTATTTGCATCACGGCACTGTTCTGCGTGTTATTATTCCCTGTCAGAGCAAATGTGCCCGGTACCAAACCTGATTTGGTACAACAGGGTAGAGTGCTTTATCAGTCAGGAAAATTTCCTGAAGCGGTAAAATTATTACAGCAGGCTGTGGATAGTTTTCGGACGAATGGGGATAGTCTTAGAGAAGCCATGACGTGGAGTAATATTTCTTTGACTTATCAACAACTTGGTTTATGGACAGAAGCAGAAAGCGCTATAGCTAAAAGTCTAAATTTATTACAAAATCTTGACAAATCTCCAGAGCATTCTGCAATTACAGCCCAAGTTTTAGATGTGAAAGGGCAGTTACAATTGGCACTATCGAAAACGGAAGCGGCACTAACTACTTGGCAAGAAGCAGCGGAGATTTATCGAACTATTGGTGACACCCCAGGATTGAATCGCAACCAGGTTAATTCCGCTCAAGCTCTGCAAAGTTTGGGTCTATATCGGCAAGCGAGTAAGATGTTGATGAATGTTGAGCAAAATCTCAAAAACCAACCAAATGCATCATTGAAAGCTGCAGGAATGCGTAGTCTGGGTGAAGTTTTGCAAGTTGTCGGTGATTTAAGTGAATCCCGTCGGGTGTTACAGCAAAGTTTATTACTCGCTCCCAATAGTGAAACTTTATTTAGTTTGGGTAATACAACCCGTGCCCAACGAGATACGACAGCCGCTTTCAATTATTACCAACAAGCTATATCCACATCTACGAATCCGACACAACGCATTCAGGCACAGTTAAATCAATTGAGTCTATTTGTGGAGACAAAGGAATATCAAAAAGCTTTAAATTTAGCTTCTAAAATCAACTCTGAGATAGACAAATTGCCTGCTAACCGCACGACCATCTATCAGAAAATTAATTTTGCCCATAGTTTGATGATTCTGAGTAACTTAGGACACAGGACACAGGACTTAGCAATCTTACTAGCTAGCTCCGTCAAACAAGCGCATATCCAACAAGATAACCGAGCCGAATCTTATGCTCTTGGAACTTTGGGGGAGTTGTACGAACAAGCCGGACAGTTTTCTGATGCTCAAAAAGTCACGGAAAAAGCATTGTTGATAGCGAGTAATATCAATGCATCTGACATTACTTATCAATGGCAATGGCAGATGGGACGTTTGCTCAAAAAGCAACTTGACAACAAACAAGCGATCGCCTACTATACTGAAGCTTTTAACACTCTGCAATCTTTACGTAGAGATTTAGTTGCCATTAATCCTGATATCCAGTTTTCTTTTCGAGAAAGTGTGGAACCTGTCTATAGGGAATTAGTTGGATTGTTGTTGCAAAGTCCCGCAAATCCCAAAAATCTTAAATCTGCTCGTTTTGTCATAGAATCTCTACAATTGGCAGAATTAAACAATTATTTTCGGACAGCTTGTTTAGAAGCAAAACAGGAGATTGACCCAGTTGTTGACAAAAAAGACCAACAAGCAGCAATTATTTATCCAATTATTTTACAGGATAGCGTAGATGTAATTCTCAAGTTGCCCAACCAGCAATTACGCCATTATAAAACTTTAATTAGCAATGATAAAGTAGAAGACATCGTTGGAACCCTGGATAAATACTTGGGAGATGTCACTCGAACAGCGAGTGTCAAGCAGCGGTCACAACAGATATATGACTGGTTAATTAGACCTTTGGAAACAGAGTTAGGGAAAAATGGCGTCCAAACCTTAGTATTTGTCCTGGATGGTTCCTTACGCAATATTCCCATGTCCGTTCTCTACGACAAACAACAACAGAAATATCTCTTTGAAAAATATGCGATCGCTTTAACTCCAGGATTGCAACTTGTGGACCCCAAACCCTTGCAAAAAGTCCAATTAAATGTCTTAACTGCTGGAGTCAGCGAAGAACGCTTCATTGAAAACCGGGAATTTTCCCCCCTGAAAAACGTCAGCCAAGAATTGCAACGCATCCAATTAGAAATCCCCACAAATCAAAAACTTTTTAATCAAGACTTCACCGGAAATAACCTGCAAAAACGATTGCAAAATACTCCTTTTTCAGTCGTTCACCTGGCAACTCATGGGGAGTTCAGTTCCGACTCAGAAAAAACATTTGTTGTAGTTTGGGATAAACTGCTGAAAGTGAAAGAATTTGATAATTTACTCAGAGCTAACGACCAAAATAGTCAGAACAAAATTGAATTACTCGTCCTCAGTGCTTGCAAAACTGCTGAAGGTGATAAACGGGCTGCATTGGGGCTTGCAGGGGTTGCTGTTCGCGCTGGGGCAAGGAGTACACTAGCTACATTGTGGTCGGTAGATGACCAATCTACTGCCGATCTGATGACTTATTTTTACCGCTACCTGACAGCGGGAGTGAATAAAGCCGAAGCACTCCAACAGGCTCAATTAGCCGTTTTTGCCAAAGAAAAGCGTCCATACTTTTGGGCACCTTTTGTGCTATTGGGTAATTGGCTTTAGTTTATCCGCTTCTTTGTAGGGGTTTAATACCCCGACTTATTCAGGTCGCTCCTTTTGAGTTCGGGTCTAAATCCACATATATAAACCTTCTTATACCAATTCTGTATGAAGATGCACATAATTAAGACCCCCCTGTAGTCCCCCCTTGGCAAGGGGTAATATATGCAGCTTCACAAAGAAACGGTATTACGAATTCAAGCATCAAGTTGTAGCTCGGGAATTGAAGGGTAAGTTGATGATAGTAATGGTGCAGACCTTGCTGTAATCATCGGTCCGAGTATGGAAGTAACCACCATCAAAACAATTACACTATTCAAAACATTTTCACCAATCAACCGCTCACCAGCAGGATTTAAACTTTCATAAGCGACTAAAGTTGCTGCAAGTGTAGCTGCTACCTGTGGCAGTGATAATGACCACATTGTCAACATTTCTACAGTTTTGTAACGATATAAAAGCTTGGCTAGATATGCTGCAACAAATTTGCTACCAATCAATCCTACAACAATTGCCACTGTCAGCCCAATTGAACTAAGAGTTTTGATAAATCCAGGAATATTAATTAAAAGTCCCATGTCTATAAAAAAACAAGGGATAAATAGAACATAACCAACAAATTCGACTTTTTCTTTCACAGGACTCTTGCCCAAAACATCGTTAACAGCTAATCCTGCTAAAAAAGCCCCAACAATTTCCTCGACTCCAATCAATTGCGCTCCTACTGATGCAATAAATAATGCCAGTAAAATAAACAAAAATTGGTTGGATTGTTCATTCCCACTGCGTTTAAAGTATTCTTTCCCTGCCCAGTTAAAGCCAAATAAAATAACGGCTGCATAAATAGCTAATCCACATACCAACCTAATTAAACTCAGGGTTGAGAAATTTCCTGCGTGAATTCCCACACAAATAGCCAGTACAAGTAAAGCTGCTGTGTCTGTAAAAATTGTCGCTCCAATTGTGACTGTAACGGCTTCATTTTTAACAACTCCCAAACGGCTGACAATTGGATATGCTAAAAGAGTATGAGAGGCAAGTAGAGAACCAATTAGGACAGATGCATTCCAACCAAAACTGAATAAACGTCCCACACAAATACCAGCAATCATTGGTACTAAAAATGTGAGACTGCCAAATGCTATTGACCGATTCTTTGTTTTGCGAAACTGATTGAGGTCAATTTCCAAACCTGCCACAAACATTAGATAAACCTTGCCAATATCTGACAAAAGTTTGATAGTTTCTGAGTCGGGGTTCAGAAACTTTAGTCCGTTTTGTCCCAGGATTACACCTGCTACCAACAATCCGACTAATCCTGGCAGTCGCAGTCGCTCAAAAATTGGTGGTACAAGAAAAATTACTGTTAAAAGAATTGTGAATACAATCATAAATATAGTAAAAAAGCCAATGTTACCGCTAATTGGGCTGCTGAGATTCTTAATTATTAAACGAGAAAATTGGCAATAGTAATTTGAAGACAATTCATATCCTAAACTATCTTACTTTATTAGTAATAATTATGTCGTCATCTCAATGACATATATGCACTTACACCCAAAGGTAGTTTAATCTTATATTTTTGGCATTGCTGAATCAAAATATAAATTTACCTCACCGCCGTATTAAAGTGAGTGCATCTACCAAAAGGATTAATTTTCATATATTTGCACAATTGGCGTATTTGCAAGTTCTTCCAAATCTAGCCCGTTCAATAATTTTGTCCAATATAAAGCCAAAGTGCTGTCTCTGGGATTGATTTGACGCAATCGAGCTAAATATGCTAAAGCATCATACCAAAGTTGGTTGGCGATATAGACATTATATTCCTGCGATTTTGACCTGGACAATTGTCTTTGGAGGTCGGGGGTTAAAGCAATGCGTTCCACCCATGCATCTACATAAATATACTCTGGTTGATTTCGCGGTTCTCCACAATATACTTTGAAATACCAGTGATATTTCTTCTTTAACTGAAGTGCGTATTTCAAATTTTGTGGTAATTGCAGTGCGATCGCTCCCGGTTTTCCTGGTAATGGGATTAATTTTCGCCATAAATCGTTACCTTGTTCATCCTGCAATACAAACTCTCCATTTTGCAACCCTTGTGGTAAAGAGGGAATGTAAACCCAAAATTGAGGGTACTCTGCAACAACGAATCCCAAGTTAGAGCTATCATTATCTTTCTCACCTGGAACCAAGGCTGTAATCGGCATTTTCAGGTCTGGACATCGGTTGCGACTTGTGCCTCCCCTCCTCCGACCCTTGGGTGCGCCATTATTGGGAAATGGGACTTCTGCAATCAATTGATTTTTGGGTATTATTGTTTGAGATGCTTGCACTAATATTGGATAATTCACAATTCCGATTAAAAGTGCGCTGAGAATCCTTGATGATAATTTGTTTATGCTCATGACTAAATCCTCCAATATTTATTAACTGAATTCCAGACAAAATAGTCTAGATTGGACTAACAGTTTATTAGGGGGTAGTAATTTCAATATATGCGCTTCTCTCTGTGCTTATAAGTACGTCAATCTAATTATGAATCCAATTTGCGGAGGCACTACAGCGATTGGTATATCGTTGATTGAGACAGTGACTTGACGAAGCAAGAAGGAATTCGTAAGAGGTTTCGACAATAGGATTTAAACAAGGCACGTTTGAAGAGGAAGCTTCCCCCACTTCTTCTGCCGTCCCAACTCAAAACAAGCGACCTGTAAACGTCGGGGTATTAAACAGAAACAAGGAAGTGGATAATTAATAGAGTTGTTGCTTCATTACCGAAAAATAAATATTTATTTAACTGTAGGGTAGAACACAGATAAAAAGGATATTATCCTATAGCCTATTTTTCGCTGGTGAGATGCCCACTTTAGGGAACTATTAAATATTTTTATATCTGGAAATCCCTTAAACATAAATATGATTCATAAGTATTTTACCTGAATATATAAGTTTTAATACCAATTCTGTATGAAGATGCACATAATCAAGACCCCCCTGTAGTCCCCCCTTGGCAAGGGGGGACTACAGGGGGGTAATATATGCAGCTTCACAAAGAAACGGTATAAGGATATCAACTGTTAAAATTGCAGAAATATTTTTTGTATGAAGTCAGAATATCTAATGGTGTCAGAATGAGTAATTATCCAGATTTGATATTAATTAGACTTTTGTAGATCCTTCACAGATTCTTCCAGGATTTTGTCAATGCTCAAAGAAGAATGCGAACGCCTGAAATATTCGGAATTATCTAGTACCACACAGCTTAAGTAAAATACCCATTAAAATGAGATACTAAGCACAAGGAAAAAATAGCACTTAAAGTAAAAGAAGGAACTCCGACGTGGCAAAATTAGCCCCAAAATTGCTAACCCTAAGTGAGTGTGAGCGCGAGGAATTGGAAAAGCTGCTCAATCGCCGTAGCGCACCACAACAAATCGTACTTCGAGCGAAAATTATCCTGCTGGCGGAGGAAGGAAATAATAATCGTGAGATCGGGCGGGAATTGAACATCACCAGGGTAATGGCACGCAGATGGCGAGATCGATGGTTGGAGTTAAGCTTACGCTCGTTGCCAGTGATTGAAAGATTGGTTGACTCCGAGCGCCGGGGTAAACCTGCAACGTTTAGTATGGAGCAGGTTGTAGAATTATTTGCGCTTGCGTGTTCTCAACCAGAAGATTACGGACGACCCATCAGCCATTGGACTTCACGAGAACTTGCGGAAGAAATGGTTAAACAGGGCATTGTCGAAAGTATATCTCCACGTCACGTCGGACGATTGTTAGAAGAAGCCCAAATCAAGCCACACCAGAATCGTTACTGGTTGACACCCCCCCCTCGATGAAAAATTTGATGCCAAAGTCCAAAACATCAGCAATCTGTATCTAACTGCGATGGAACGTGATGTCGTTGGGGAACGAACGGTGTGTGTTGATGAAATGACTGGTATTCAAGCAATTGAGCGTAAAGAAAAAGATTTACCATTGCGCCCAGGTAAAGTTCAGCGACAAGAATTTGAGTATATCCGTCATGGAACACAAGCATTAATCGCCAATTTCAATGTAGTCACTGGTCAAATTATCCATCCCACCTGTGGAGACACGAGAACTGAAGAGGATTTTGCCCAAAACATCCGTAAAATGGTTGAGAGCGACCTTGATGCTCAAAAATGGAATTTAATTATGGATTGTCTCAATACCCATCAATCCGAATCCTTAGTTCGTCTGGTTGCGGAAAAAGAAGGGTTAAATATAGACCTTGGTATTAAGGGCGAAAGTGGTATTCTCAAATCGATGCTAACACGGGCAGCATTTTTAACCGACTCAACACATAAAATTGTTTTCCATTACACCCCCAAACATTCTTCTTGGCTGAATCAAATTGAGATTTGGTTTAGTATCCTTATGCGTAAGTTGCTCAAACGTGGAAGCTTTTACAGTAAAGATCACCTCAAAACCCGCATCGAAGATTTTATCGACTACTTTAATCGCACTATGGCAAAGCCATTTAAGTGGACTTATAAGGGTAAGCTTTTGGCTGTTTAATGGTAACTTTATTTACGCCGTGCTGTACTAGCACCTTCACGACAACGGCACAACAGACAAAAGCCAATGCAGATGGAATCAGCGGTATCCACCCCGCAAACTTAAAAATACCAGAACAGATGCCCCCAAGTGTCAACAATCCTGTCGCTGTAGCCAATCCCATATATAAAGGTTTCCGAATTTTCCAAGCTAGGATTCCTCCTACCAACGACCACAGCCATACCCAAAGCATTTCCATCCACTCAGACCACCACCATAACAAAGGACGACGGTCTAAAACTGCACTCAATATCTGGCTAATCATCTGCGCTTGCACAAACACCCCTGGGACTCTTTGACGATAGGGGGTTTTCCAATCATCAGCTGTGCTGATAGCAGTAACGCCAATAAGGACGATCCGATTCTTGACTGATTCAATTAACTCTGGCTTAATCTGGTCTTGGAGAATTTTTCTTAAGGGTACTTGAGGGGCAATATCTTTAACATCCGGGAGGGAGCGATAATTTAGGAGTAATTGATAACCGGATGCATCGATTCCCTGGTAACCGCTGCTGTGAGATTTTAATTGTTTAAATATGACATCGCCTATCTGAAAATCTCCTTGGGAATTTATTTTTTCTTTATAACCAAGGCTATGTAAATAATCAAGTGCTAATTTTAAACTAAAAGCTTGTTTTGCCGCACAGGGAGATGTCACAGGGGGAGCCATTTGCACAAGTTGGCGACGGGCAATTTCATCGGAATCTGCAACAAAATCGCTAAAACCCAAACGTTCTTTAGGAACTTCCGGTGGCGGTATAATCCCATTAGGTGCGGCATCATCTGGGGCTGAAACTTTACACACAGAAAATAAGCGCTTGTCCCGACGCAAACGAGTTTCTAACTCCGGATAATTACGGTCAATAGGAAAATCGCGATAAATATCGATACCAATGGATGAAGGTTGATACTGCTCTAGCTTTTGTAAAAGTTCAGTTAGTGCTTCATCTGATAGCGACCATCGCATATCCATTTTGCGTTGGTTTTGGTATTGAATATCTGCATCATCAATTGTGACTATCAACAAACGGGGATCTGGTTTTTCATGGGATTCTCGCTGAACCATAAGTTGTTCGTAAGCATCTAATTCCCAAGGTTGCAATATCCCCACATGACGCACTCCCATCACCAAAGTTGCTATAACTAAACTGACGATTAACAGAATTCGCATCCGATGATTTCTAAGAACTAGTTTCTGTTTATCAATTAACTTTTGATTTCTAGTTGGCTCTAACCAAACCATTGGTGGTTCAGCGGGATTTTGGCAAATTACTGGCAACCAAGTCGCACAGGGATAATCTGCTTCTAATACTTGCAATCTTTCTCTTGCATAACGCACCGCAGCATATAAAGACTGTCCCAAAGAAAATTCCGCAAGAAAATATTTTAAGAATTCTTGAGCGACTACATCCGGTACAGGTTCCCGCATGACAATCACTTGTGGAATGTGCAAATCCTGTAATTGCTGTGCCAAACACAAACTATCGCAAGAGTTGAAAATCGCTAATTGTAATCCACCACTAATCGCTTGTTTGAGAGCATACTTTAATTTTTCCAGAGATATTGCTTCTGTTTGATTGATGTGGAGAAGCCCTTTTTCTTTGCTACTACTGTGACCTGCAAAAAAAAGTATATCCCAACCTTGTTGCCAAAGTTTATCATTTAATGCGCCCAAATTTGGCTCTACTAAAAATTCAATTTCTGCCCGTTCTGATAGTCTCTCTAAAAAAATCCGATCCTGACCAATATCAATTTCTTTGCTATTCCCAAATATTGCCAAAATTCTGATTTTCTCTCTACCAATATACGGTAACTTATTCGATTTTTGATAGTCTGTAGTACTTAATGCTACTTCTGCATTCGGGTAATCTTCAAAGAAATTCCATAAATGCCAGGGAAGCCTCCGCAGTATACTATCATTAGTTTCTACAGTAAAACGAATTTCTTCGGATGGTTTTAGCTGCGTGCGTAATTGTTGGTCAATCTTGCGAAATTCTGTTGAGTTAAGCCATGCGTTGATGCTGTTCGATAGATGATGGCATAAATCAATGATATCAACTTCCGAAAAATTAGTTATATAAGCTTCTTCAATTTCAAAATCTTCTTCGGGTTCTGCAACATCAAGACGCAATCTTAAACGTTGATAGAAAGCTGAGTAAAGTGACTGCCAATTCCGATAAAGTTGAGCAATTTTTGGAGAGGAAGGTAAACTCGCAGTAAATTTCATCCGGTAAGGGTTACCCTGTTCTCCCACCTGTGCTGTCACAGACGGAAAGCCTTCGTCTAGATTTCCCTGCCCCAAACTTAAAACAACTAATCTGCTCATAGGCGCTTTCACCAAATAACCATCGGAATATGCGAATATTGATGGTTTATGCTTAAAATCACCGGACTCTAAAATTATGGACTGATTTTCTCACACTAAACAACGGTTATAGTAAATTTACCCTCAATCACTATACAGATTATTTTACAATAATTTACGCATAAAAAATGATTACTTAAGTAAAATTTGTTCCTTCGTATACAGATAATCAGGGAAGCTGTAGAGTGGGCTTGGGCATGAGTACTTTTAATGCATCAATATAAGGCGCATCTTCACAGTGCGGTTTCCCGAATTCATATACAGATGCCAATCTCACAGAGGCGATGTTATCTTGATAAATACAAATAGGCTTAATTATTTTCCTTAATTTGTTTTAGGAGGTTTTAATGGATTTAGTTCGGATTTTATTTGCTATCTTTATACCACCTTTAGGGGTATTTTTGCAAGTCGGTCTTGGTAAAGATTTTTGGATTAATTTAATATTGACGTTTTTTGGTTATATTCCCGGCATTATTCACGCAGTATGGATAATTGCGAGGAAATAATTTTTTTTGCAATAAAACCGCAGATGAACACGGATGCACACGGATAATTTATCTGCGTGCATCTGCGGTTCCAAATGCCGATTCAGAAAACACTCTATTGACTTGTACATTTTCTAGAGTTACAATACTTCCAGTTAACGGTAATAATCTCATGTTTTTACAGCAGCTATCTCTACATCAACCTTCTAGCCTTCTGCTGGGGCTACTCCTACTGCTGCCGTTGGGGCAACAATAATTTTTTACTCACTCAAATAAGTTTTTCTAAGAGTATTCCGCAAAATAAATTACCCTCTCGGGTAGGAAACACGTCTATTTGAAGTTGGAATACTCAAATTTCAACCCCCTTATATATGCAGGGCTAGATATAATAGATAATTTGTTTATTTGCAAATTATACGTTCCCTATCGCATGAAAGAGCCTGGGCTTATATATTCCCTAACCCCTTCTCTGAAAAATGGGAATCACAGCCTCTTTCAAAAAGGACAGAGGTTTGGAGCAGTTAATCAGAGTGCAGATTTATTAACTTTTTAGGAGATTTATATGTTTGGAATGTTGCTGCGACTATTAGTGGGTTGTCTGGCTAACCGGGCAACCCTCATCACGCAATCATTCGATGAACACTACAAACAAAGGAATCGACGAACGTGTTGAACAATCCCGCTACAAAATATCGTCAATTTATACCCATTGATTTACCCAATCGCACTTGGGTTTCCAAAACAATTACCCAACCACCAATCTGGTTAAGCACTGATTTGCGAGATGGTAACCAAGCCCTAATTGAACCGATGAATATCGAGCGCAAGTTGCGGCTGTTCAAGTTGTTGGTGCAGATTGGTTTTAAAGAAATTGAAGTAGGTTTTCCTTCTGCTTCCCAAACTGAATTTGATTTTGTTCGCTATCTAATCGAGCAGCAGTTAATTCCCGATGACGTAACGATTCAGGTATTGACACCGGCACGAGAACATTTAATTCGTCGCACCTTTGAAGCATTGTGGGGAGCAAAACAAGTAATTGTCCATATATATAATGCCACATCCCCAGTATTTCGCCGCACCGTATTTAATTTGGATTGTGCCGGAACTATTAACATGGCAGTATCCGCAGCCAAATTATTGACGGAACTCTCGAAAGAACAACCCCAGACAAGATGGCAATTTCAATACTCTCCTGAGACATTCACCGCTACTGAGTTAGATTTTGCTTCCTTAATTTGCGATCGCGTTTTAGATATTTGGCAACCGACACCGGAACACAAGGCAATTATCAACCTCCCTGCATCGGTGGAAGTTGCAACCCCAAATATATTTGCCGACCAAGTGGAGTGGATGCACCGCCATTTAACACGGCGAGATAGTGTAATATTAAGCGTGCATCCCCACAACGATCGCGGGTGTGGAATTGCCGCTGCCGAATTAGCTCAAATGGCTGGTGCTGACCGAGTTGAGGGATGTTTGTTTGGCAATGGCGAACGTACTGGTAATGTAGATTTAGTCACCCTGGCATTGAATTTGTATACCCAAGGCATCCATCCTGGGTTAGATTTTTCCGACATTAACCAAATAGCAAGAATTATCGAAGATTGCACCCAACTCCCCATCCATCCCCGTCATCCCTACGTGGGAGATTTGGTGTTTGCGGCTTTTTCCGGCTCACACCAAGATGCAATCAAAAAAGGTTTCGCAGTCCAAAAACCAGATGCGATGTGGGAGGTTCCCTATCTTCCTTTAGATCCAGCAGATGTGGGACGCAGCTATGAGTCAATCGTCCGGGTGAACAGCCAATCAGGGAAGGGGGGTATCGCCTACTTATTGGAACGAAATTACAACATAATCTTACCCCGTCGCTTGCAGGTTGAATTTAGTCAAGTTGTGCAAGGGGTAATGGATGGTTGCAGTCAAGAAATGTCTGCGGCAGATATTTGGCAGATTTTTGAACGAGAGTATTTGCTGGTCGATTCACCCTTGAAATATATTTCTCATCAATACGGTGAGGGAGAAACTATTATGGCGGCGCTACAGTTGCATGAGAGGATAATAACTATCCGTGGTGATGGAAATGGACCGATTGATGCATTTCTGAATGCTCTGAATTTAAACGTCCAGGTTCAACACTACGAAGAATCTTCCTTGAGTCAGGGTAGTAATGCGAGTGCGATTGCTTGTGTTGCGATTACAGGTGATTGGCTTTCAGGTTCGTTGCATGGTGTGGGTATTCATGGCAATATCGTCACAGCGTCGTTGATGGCTGTTATTAGTGCTGTTAATCGGGCATTGCAACGAGTTGATGAGGGGACGCAAAGTAGGTTATTGAGTTGTTTGGAGAAACTAATTGTAAGAATCAATTAGTCCTCCATCCTTTGTAGTGACAATACCCTACATATAGCGGAGTTTCCCGTAGAATATTGTCGCTACGTCTATTAAAATGGACTATAGCGATTCTGAGGTACAAAAAAGAAAGAATTAACCGCAGATAGAAGAGGATGGACGCAGATGGACGCAGATAAATTTGTACCTTAGCAGACTAGGAAACGCTATAGAGAAAAAGCGCTAAATGCGAATGACTTACGACTGTCGAAAAGATTTCAAAACAAACCCAATTTTGAGGCACAAGTGCATAAATTACAATTTACAGAAATTGTGGCAAGCGGGCACTCAAGCCAATTAAGCTAATAGTAATCGTAATCTGGGAGCTATAAGATGCTATTGAACATTAAACGTATTGATGTTCCACCAGGACAACGTGTTTTGTTGCGTGATGTTACTTGGCAAGAATTTGAAACAATTCTTGATGAGTTGGGAGAACATCGGGCAGCACGTATAGCTTATGACGGAGGAGTGCTGGAGATTATGGCACCATTGCCAGAACATGAATTTGAGAAGGAAATAATTAGTGATTTAATAAAAGCACTTTTGGAGGAGTTAGATATAGAATTTCTGAGTTTAGGCTCAACTACTTTTAAAAATAAAAAAATGCTGAAGGCAATTGAGCCAGACCAATGTTTCTATATTCAAAATGAAAGTAAAGTTCGAGGCAAAAAGAAACTCGATTTAGAAACAGACCCACCCCCAGATTTAGCTTTAGAAATCGATGTTACTTCTCGGACAAATCCGAGTATTTATGAATCTTTAAAGGTTCCCGAACTTTGGAGATTTGAAAAAGGGAAGCTGCAAATAAATGTGCTGCGGAATGGTTCTTATGCAGAGTCAGAGCAAAGTGTAATTTTTCCGAATTTTACCTTAAGTGAGACAATTATTCAGTATTTAGAGTTAAGTCAAACAGCAGGTCGAAATTCTGTTATTCGAGCTTTTCGACGTTTGGTACAGGAACAACTGCAAAGTGAAGGTTAGGTAATTAACATGACTAATAAAGAGCTAGTAAAAATTAGTACAGCACTTTGCAAGTAAATGAAGTACACCCCCTCCCCGTATGTCTTGTCTACGGTATACACGCAAGTCCTAAAATTATTTCTTCGCGTCCTTTGCGTCCTTCGCGGTTAAAAATATATATTCTTTTTTTTAACCGCGAAGGACACGAAGAGCGCGAAGAAAGAGTATGTACACGGTAGGTATGTCTTAGGATGGGGTTCTTGTATCTCACTGAATTGAGAACCGCTATAGATAATTTATTGGGTGTAGATACCATTGTTTCAATCTTTTTACTACGGAATCGCCTAAGAAAGTAGAGTGTGTTAACAAAAATTAACACACCCTTAATTCTAGTTCTGCAAATTACCTGCGTGTAAACCGCACTCTTTCATAGTAGACTCTTCCCACCACCAACGGCCTTCCCGTTCGTGCTGATTGGGTAAAACGGCTTTCGTGCAGGGTTCGCAACCGATACTAACAAAACCGCGATCGTGTAATTTGTTGTAAGGCACTCCTAAAGCGCGGATGTATTCCCACACCTGTGCTGAAGACCAGTTTGCTAAGGGGTTAAATTTAATTAATTCATGGTCTGGTGTAGAGAAGGCGGTATCAACTTCAATTACTGGGATATGATTGCGGGTACTGGGACTTTGGTCTTTGCGCTGTCCAGTAATCCAGGCATCAAGGGTATTCAATTTTTGACGCAGTGGTCTGACTTTTCGGATGCCGCAGCATTCTTTGTGACCGTCTTTATAGAAGCTAAACATCCCCTTTTCTTCAACTAATGCCTGTACTTCCGCTGCATCGGGAAACATTACTTCTAATTTTATCCCGTAATGTTCTCTTACTTTATCCAAAAATTGATATGTTTCTGGGTGCAATCGTGCGGTGTCAAGTGTAAAAACGCGGAAATTTTTGGTAATTTTTGATGCGATGTCAATTAATACAACATCTTCAGCACCACTGAAGGAAATAGAGATATTGTCAAAAGTTTCCAGGGCAAATTGCAGAATTTCCCGTGGTGTTTTTTGACTGTATTCTGCTTCTAGGGCAACAATATTTAAATTTGTCTGTGCTGCAACCATTTTTTTATGTTCTTATCTCTCTAACCCCCAATTTTACCGCACAGGGCGCACTAGGTTGCTGAGATAATATTTCAGCACTCCTTATGGAATTATGCTTTCAAGACGCAGTAACCATCGGTTAAAATGCTGACATTCCTCACGTATCGTATCCAGCCCAATGTCAATCGCCAGCAGCGAACCATGCAGGGGTTTGTCGTATCCATTGCAACAATTGCGAATGCGTTTTGATGGTGCTGTTAGGGGATTATCGTTAATATGCTCAGGGGAAGGAAAGGCGTTACGTTCGGCTTGCAAAACACTGACAACACTTGCATCAAACCACGCAGCAAACGCTTGTGGCTGACTGTACAGAAGTCCTTCAAACTCATGAACTAGCAAATTTGGGATAAAATTCTTGTGACCGATATCCTTGCCCATTCCCTGTTCAAGATATTCAGCTTTCTGAAACGGGTTCCTGGTTTTTGGCAGGAAACAGATTCCGGGAAAATCATTGGGCAAGGCATACAGATCAAACATTGTGGTGACGAACGCCGATTTGTCTTCAAGGCACTTGCGATTTAATTGCGGCTTGATTTTGGCGTAACTCACCACACCCCCCTTGCCCGTTGAACTGGTTTTCACAAGAATCGGGTTGAGGAAGATGTTTTTTTCCTGAAAATACTCGTAAAGCAGTTCCCTGACGAAAGTTTCCTCGGTTTGCCCTTCAACAAAAACATTTACTCGGATCATCGTGAAGGTCTCCCACCCAGGACGTTCTTCTTCCAGAGTTCACCCAGGCTATAGTCCTCAAGCCAAGCCTCCAACTCGTGCTGATTTAGTCTGCGAAGGGAGGATTTCCCGTCATCTCGGTTTACAACAATCACATCATTGGCATCAAATTCGTTGAGTAGTTCCACTGACTGAGTTGAAACAATTACCTGTCTTTTGGCACTATGTATTAATGATGCCAGGATAGTGATGGCATATGGGTGGAGACCCAGTTCTGGCTCATCAACCAGAATCGTTTTAGGCTGAAAGTCCTCCGGTTGCAGAAAAACGGTTGCCAGACAAATGAAACGCAGCGTCCCATCCGAAAGCAGATGTGCCTTAAATGGGATATCCTGCCCCCCCTCGAACCATTCCAGTTCAATAACCTCCTTGTTTTGTGGAGAAGGACGCAGGTGAAAGTCTCCAAAGAACGGGGCAACAAGTCGAATAGTTTTGACAATTCTTTGATAGGATGCTGGGTAGCTGTCACGCAACAGATACAGGAAGGATGCAAGATTGCGTGCATCACTCCGCAGATAGGCGTTGTCATTGATACCGTGCGGTTGTTTTATATAGGCACTGTCACTGGTATCATGAAAATGATAAACCCGCCACTGCTGCATAGCAGACAAAACGTACTCATCAATTCTAGTCCCTGTGCCGACGAAAGCCTTTGTCTCGAAATGACCCTTACCTATTTCACGCTCACCACTCATGTTCCACCAGAAGGATTCCTCGGCGAACATCAGACGATTGTCCTGGGTTGGTTCTAAAGTAGCGAAGTATCCATTATTGCCGAAGTATAATTGAAACTCCAATTGTTCTGTTGTTTTACGTCCAAAATGTAATAACGCATCAGGACTGCCTTGACGGCTGACAAATACTTGCAGGTTTTGCTCAAGCAACTGTCCAACCATGCGGAAGAAGCCAATAAAATTAGATTTACCGGCTCCGTTAGCGCCAATCAAAACGTTAAGTTTGGAGAGTTCAAGGTCACACTTGGCGATAGACTTGAATCCTTTTAAAACTATTCTCGACAGTTGTTTGTCACTGTTTGTCCCCGTCATAGAGTAGTCTCCCGATAGACAGGCTTTTTATGTGCTTATCTCATCTTATTTAGTAATTTTCGCACATCTAGCCCCAATACGGCTCTGATAAGCAGGGGATGCATGGGAGAAAAAAGAGTTATTGAGCAATAATTTTTCTCTCCCTGCTGGACTCAACTAATCTAGCTCTACTGACACAAAGTTCAGGATGACCTGCGTTTTCCACAAGATTCAACTCTTCACCGAGATTGGACGTGCTGCTAGATACTCGTACATCTTCCAGCGTGCATCTACTTCTGCTTGTGCTTCTTGCAGCAATTGTTTGGCTATTTCTGGTTTGCTTTTCACGAGCATCTTAAAACGATTTTCTTGATACATCGACTGTTCGATTGGCTGTGACGGTTGACGCATATCCAATTGCAAGGGATTTTTACCCTGCTTTACCAAGTCTGGATTGTAGCGATATAGCAACCAACGACCAGAATCTACTAATGCTTTTTGGTGACTCATTCCCGTTGTCATGTTGATGCCGTGGGCGATGCAATGACTGTAGGCGATAATTAATGATGGTCCTTCGTAGGCTTCTGCTTCCAAAAATACTTTTAGGGTATGTTCATCTTTGGCACCAAGGGCCACACTTGCGACATAAGCGTTACCGTAGGTCATGGCAATTAACCCCAAATCTTTCTTCGCAGCAGGCTTTCCACTAGCGGCAAATTTCGCGATCGCTCCTTTGGGGGTGGCTTGGGATGCTTGTCCACCTGTATTGGAATAGACTTCGGTATCCATGACGAGGATGTTGACGTTGCGATCGCTTGTCAAAACCCGATCCAATCCGCCAAAGTCGATATCATAAGCCCATCCGTCACCACCGACAATCCAAACGCTTTTTTTGACGAGGTAATCGGCTATCGATTTCAGATTTTGGATGCGTGGGTCTTGAGTCTCTAACAGTTGTTTGAGCAGGGTAATTCGTTCTCGTTGTTCCCAAATATCAGCTTCTGTTTTTTGCTGGGCATTTAATATCGACTGAACCAATTCATCAGGAATTACTTCCCTACTCCCCAATTCTTCTAATAATTCTCTCGCAAATTCGGTATGCTTATCCAAAGATAGACGGAAACCATAACCAAATTCGGCGTTATCTTCAAATAAACTATTCGACCAAGCTGGGCCTCTTCCTTCTGAGTTTACCGTCCAAGGGGTTGTGGGGAGGTTCCCACCATATATTGAAGAACAACCTGTCGCATTCGCTATTACCGAGCGATCGCCAAATAGTTGTGTCAGTAATTTTAGGTAGGGTGTTTCACCACATCCGGCACATGCACCGGAGAATTCAAATAATGGTTCTTGCAGTTGTTGTTGCCGTATTTGATTGACTTTCAGTTGCTTTCTATCAGGATTGGGCAAATTCAGGAAAAAATTCCAATTTTCTCGTTCTTGCTCTCTCAATGGCAACTGCAATTCCATATTTATCGCTTTTTTAGCCGGACAAATATCTACACATATAGCGCACCCGGTACAATCTTCTGGTGCTACTTGAATCGTAAATTTTTGTTGGGCAAAGTCTTTATCTCTGGCATTAACTGATTTAAAGGTAGGAGGTGCATTTCCCAACTCACTTGCTTGATAAGCCTTAGCCCTAATCGCACTGTGGGGACAAACCATCACACATTTCCCGCACTGTACGCAGACATCTGTATCCCAAACGGGAATTTCTTCTGCCACGTTGCGCTTCTCCCATTTTGCGGTTCCCGTGGGATATGTTCCATCAACTGGCATCGCACTCACAGGTAAATCATCTCCCAACCACGCCATCATTTTACCGAGAATTTCCTGCACAAAGGAAGGAGCATCAAGAGCTACAAGATTCTGAATTTCTCTTATACTGCTGACAGTGTTCGGCACATCTACTTTATGTAAGTTGCTGAGGGTGTTATCTACAGCTTGCAAATTCATCCGAACAACTTCCGCACCCTTCTTCCCATACGTCTTTTCAATCGCTTGTTTAATTTTAGCGATCGCTTCTTCTTGGGGCAAAACTCCCGCTAATGCAAAGAAACACACCTGCATTATTGTATTAATCCGTCCACCCATGCCACTTTCACGGGCGACTTGAGTAGCATTGATGACGTAAAATTTTAGCTGTTTGCTGATAATCTCTTCCTGTGCCTCCCGTGGAAGTCTATCCCACACTGTATCAACATCATAAGGACTGTTAATTAAAAATGTTGCCCCAAATACAGCCGCTTTTAACACATCAATCCGTTCGATAAATCCCCAATGATGGCAGCCAATGAAGTTCGCTTTGTCAATCAGGTAGGTGGAACGAATTAACTCCGGTCCGAAACGCAGGTGCGAAACTGTCATCGAACCAGATTTTTTAGAATCGTAGACAAAGTAACCTTGGCCAAAATTATCGGTTTCTTCTCCAATAATTTTGATGGAATTTTTGTTGGCCCCCACCGTCCCATCAGAACCCAATCCATAGAACATTGCCCGAATGACGTTATCTGCTTCGGTTGAGAAGTTCGGGTCAAAGGTTAATGAAGTGTTGGTTACGTCGTCGTTGATACCAATAGTAAAGTGATTCTGCGGTTGACTTTGCACCAAATTGTCGAAAATTCCCTTAACCATTGCTGGAGTAAATTCTTTGGAAGAAAGACCGTAGCGACCCCCAACAATCGATTTTAGATTAACTTTGGCTTCGTGGATGGCTGTAACTACATCTAAATACAACGGTTCCCCGATGCTACCGGGTTCTTTGCAGCGGTCGAGGACTGCTATACTGCGGGTGGTTTTGGGCAGTGCTGCTACAAATTGTTGCACATCAAAGGGACGATACAACCTTACCTTCAAAACACCTACCTTCTCCCCCCGACTGTTGAGATAATCGACTGTTTCATGGACAGTCTCGCAACCAGAACCCATAATCACAATTACGCGATCGGCTTCTATTGCACCATGATATTCATATATTTTGTAATACCTCCCAATGCTTGAGCCAAATCTATCCATCGTTCTTTGGACAATCTCGGGACAAGCATTGTAATAAGGGTTAGCGCTTTCCCTGGCTTGGAAGTGGACATCCGGATTTTGAGCAGTTCCCCGCAACACCGGATGGTCTGGAGTCAATGCACGGGTACGATGGGCAAATACTAACTTGTCATCAATGAGCGATCGCAAGTCGCTATCATCAAGCAATTTAACTTTTTGAATTTCATGGGAGGTGCGGAAACCGTCAAAAAAGTGCATAAACGGTACCCGTGCCTCTAAGGTAGCAGCTTGGGCTATCAAGGCAAAATCATGCGCTTCTTGCACTGAAGCCGAACACAACAAAGCAAACCCAGTTCCACGAGCTGCCATGACATCACTATGGTCGCCGAAAATTGACAATCCTTGTGTTGCCAGGGAACGGGCCGCAACGTGGATAACAGCACTGGTCAGTTCACCAGCAATCTTGTACAGATTCGGAATCATCAATAACAGTCCCTGAGATGAAGTGAAGGTCGCAGTCAGAGAACCTGTTTGTAATGCTCCATGTGCCGCACCAGCCGCACCCCCTTCGCTCTGCATCTGAATCACACTCGGAACCGTCCCCCAGAGGTTAGGACGACCTTGAGAGGACCAAGTATCAGTCCATTCACCCATCGACGAAGAGGGGGTGATAGGATAGATGGCAATCACTTCACTTAATTTGTAAGCTATTCTAGCTACACCTTCATTCCCATCAATTGTTGCAAATTTATGCATCATTTTCTCCTAGTAGATTGCCCCAATTGCCGATGGGTAAATATATATATGCGTTTATTTAGAAATTAGTATCTCATCCTATTTTTCGTTTTCCTTGATATGTATTAGTAATGTACTCAAGGATATAAAGTATTGTGTAGAAGGGCTTTGCTGAAATTTTATTTTTGTTTGGGGTGGAGGTTCGAGAGTTTTTAGCTTTGCTTCATTGCCAAAAAAAATAACCGCTGATGCACGCAGATGAAGAAGAGGCTACCAAGCTGGCACTAAAAATCATGGATTAGCTCATATCTTCTGCCTTGCGTATAAACCACATATAGCCAATATTTTGTGTTATCAAAAAATACCTAAAAATACTACGTTAGTCTAGTCCATTTTAATGGACTTGTGCTATTAGACAGGGACTTATAGTCCCTGGCGGGTAGGGACGTTAATCGATTCTCCAGGGTAATAACAGTGATAATTTTGACATTCTTTTCTAGAAATACAAAATATCAGTAAAGGAATAAAGATTTATTAATGTCGAAAATTTGCCCTCATCCCCAACCCTTCTCCCCTGGAGAGAAGGGAGCTAGAAATCTTGTTGGGTGAGGGCAAATCCGGGTCTTATTTAATCCACATTCCTAAGCGACTTGGTGTCCTGCGACCGAATCAGATTTTTTCTGTGAATCATATACCGTCGTCGGTCTAACGCACCCTACAGGAATTTTATCTTTATTTTATAAACACCATCTCAGAGGAATGTCCCAAAAAAGCGCTACCATTGAGGCTGCGATGCCGAAGGCGACCACTTCGTGGTATCGCTTCTTCCCAAAGCGATGTATTATAGAAAAAATTTAACAGAAGTTAACAATGGTAGAACGCCCAATCAAAAAATCTGAACGTCAGACCAAACCTGAGACTGACAGCAATTCCGAGAATGCGGATTTTACTCCTCCTGTTAAATCCACCAATCCTAAAAGTTCAAAAAGCAGCGATGGTCGCTCGTCGGGTAGAGACAGAGACAAAAAAGCCTCCTTTGGGGACGACTCCAGACAACCAAGTAATCCTGCCCTAGCTCGTGGCCCAAAACCTGTTAAACCTCAACCCAAGGTTGAACCAGAGCCTGAAACTTTGGAGGAACCTATCTCCGAGGAGACTCAAGATTAATATCTTCATGTATATATAAGTATATTCTAAATGAAGATGAAGTTCAAAAAAGCTCGCGTGTAAAGCGGGCTTTTTTGTATAAATACGCAAAGAATTGGTAAGCGCTAAATTCAGTAGGTCGTAATCTTTTCTCTTAAAAAAGGCAATCCTCTTGCATTAATAAGGCTATCAAATCATTTAGCTTGGATTGATGAATGGGCAGAGATTCGCAGATAATATTACCCTACGATTTGTTGCCTTACAATGGACACTAAACCAAGAAAATTGCGAAGCAGACAATGAGTACCACAGATAATTCCCCAATGGATGATAGGTCGTCAGCAGATGTAATATCTGTGGCAGAGTTACAGCTTCAACTTAATGATTTACTCAAACAATTATCACCGGAACGCTTACAGGTACTTGCTGATTTTGCCGCTTACTTGGCAAATGCTGAAAGCGAAGCTGCAACCCAAGAACTTTTAGCAATTCCTGGATTGTTAGAGCGAGTTAAACACTCATCAGCAACCCCTAAAACCCAATACGCAAACTGGAGAACTCTTCGCTCCGATGTATGAAGTTCTGCTACATCCCGATGCTCAACAGGTGTATGTCAATGCTAACAAAGCCCTAGCCAAAAAAATTGCTCGATGTTTGGAACACCTAGAACAAACTCCGCGTTCGCACCCAAATATTAAAGCCCTCAAGGGAGATTATACAGGGTATTATCGTTACCGAATCGGGGATTATAGGGTCATACAAGTATTTGTTGTGGCAATTGCTCATCGTAGTGAAGCATACGAATCATGAATGCGATCGCTAAAGAGAAAAAAACCATCTTTTGCATACTACAATATAATACAGATAGTTTATGATCTGATCTAAGCTTTGCGCTTATGTATACGCTAACATACATAAAATTGAGTATATTAGACAACTAACTATGTATGAAGCCTTCATCGATCTGGACGAATTAATAGTACGTTGTAGAGACAAGCAAGCTAAACGAAAAAAAAGTAAAAGAGCTTTGGCAGTTTGAATCAGATATTCCCAAAAAAGCGCTTAAACCATTTGAATTACTTTCAATTATCGAAATATCAGATATTGAAAGATTATTTGAAGATAGAAGCCGATGCGCTCATCCTTCAATGACATCTTTAGAAGAACCATTCGAGGCAACAGCCGAATTGGCACGTTATCACTTAAGAAGTGCTGTTACACATCTTTTAGAAAGACTACCAGTTCAAGGTCGCGCTGCTCGTGATAGAATTTTTGAAGATATTAAATCTGAGTATTTCCCAACAGACTCAGAACTGGCGATCAAGTATTTTCAAAAAAGCCCTTTAGCTCGCGCTCGTTTGGCTCTAATCAAAGATATTATTGTCGGGTTAACAATCAGTTTATTAACAGAAAACCTTCCTGAAGATGAAAGAGCGCGTCAATTCTCTGCAATTGATGCAATATCAAATATGTACCCTGAACAAACAAGAGAGATTTTAAATGAAAAATTGTCTACACATACAACTAAAAAAATTGGGCAAACTGAGGATTATAATAATCGCACCATCTTTGTATTTAAGAAGCTTCAGACAAAAGAATATCTATCTTCTCATCTTCTTCCATAGCCTCCCACGCATTGGGAACAGCAACATTTAACCACCACGACCAAAATTCTAAACGCTTCGCAGAATCTGATTTTCCAGAAATATTTTCCCATACTGTACCATTTGCATAGGCACAAGCAGCAAAAAAAGCAGCATCATTCCCTTCTATATCTCGATTATCTGTCAGATTCAAATCAATTTCATCTGGGTCAAAATTCTCATCAAAAATTGTAGTATCCAGGGCTGCAACTGCTGCACATCCAACAGTAAAAGTCATACCAGAATCTATCGGTTAAATTGTATGATTAAATTTTAATAATATTCTTTGACTTTACTTTCATCTTGCTCTAGAGATATATGCTTATTTTGTTTGATAGCTTGTGTCCATTTTATATTTAATAAATCCCAACCGGTAACCGTAGCAACATTATCACTTACGGCAATACTTTTTCGATTACTCATCTTTGGTTTAACCAATCTGCCACTTCTCAGAATAGAATATATTTCTTCCGCCGTTTTTTGAAAATTATTGGCTCTATTAATATCTGCCATTATTTGTGCAGCAATCACTGACTCAAGATTGAACACCAAATCTTGAATATTTGCTACAACTTCTATATTCGGCATATCTTTAAAGTATTTTCATATTTATCAGACCTTAAACAGGCTTTGTTGAGCTTATTATAGAGTAAAATTCCCTGGCAAATTAAGGAGATAAGTCGATTGCAAATTAGCGAAGATGACCTGACAGGTAAAAATATCGCTGACCTTCTTTGGGAACATCTCGAAAATATGCATGAGATTACCCCATCTGAAAGCGTTCATGCTCTTGATTTAGAGGCATTGAGATCGCCCGATATTACTTTCTGGTCGGCTTGGGAGGGTTCGGAATTACTCGGATGCGGGGCACTGAAAGAGTTAGATTCAAGAAGTGATCAATGCGAACCGTCAAGGCTCATCGCCGTAAGGGTATCGCTTCTAAGATTCTTGAACACATTATCAAAGAAGCCCAACGGCGTGCTTACGACTGCCTGAACTTGGAAACAGGGGCTTTTCCTGAGTTCGACCCAGCACGAGCCTTATATACACGGTATGGATTCGAGTACCGAGGTTCATTCGCTGACTATATTGATGACCCGAATAGCGTATTTATGACGAAAAAGGTCTAGGACTCGCTTCTCAAAATTGAGCAACAGAGTTGAGCAGTAACCTAAGAATTTGTATTAATTGCCTTATCTGCTGCAATACTCAATACTTCATCCATCCAAGCATTAATACTTTTACCTGCTTTAGAAGCTGCGATAAAAATCTTGCGATGATGTTCTGGTGTAGTACGAAAGGGAAGTTTCCCAGAAAAAGGTTTGTCGGGTTCTTCCCCTAAGTCTTCACAAAAAGCAAGATAATCATCTACCGATTTATGAAATTCTTGACCAGCTTCCTCGACTGTTTTACCTTTAAATGTCACTACATCATTAATATCTAATACACGCCCAAAAATAATTCCTGCTTCTACATCAACTTCTAAATTTGCTGTATATCCTTTATAAGTCATCATAGTTTTAACTTTAAAATTTACCGATCGCCATTTACTAATGTTTCTGGTTCAATGCCTGCCTTAAGTAAAAATTCTCGAACTGATTTTACTGCTCCTTTATCAGTTTCTTTTTCTGGATGCGGTTCATGAAATACAGCCTTGACATCGTTTAATTTCACTCTCACTCGCGAACCTTGACCTTGACTTACATCAGCACCTAAAGCCATAAACAATTTTTCAATATCCTGCCAAACAATATTTGCAGGAATCGGATTTGTAAAAATAGATTCCAAAACCTGACGCTGTTTGTTATTTAAATCCATCTAGCAGTAACAATTTGTAATACATACATTTATCAACAAATTAAACCACATTTTTATTTATGATATCACAAAACGATGTCACACTCAAACTCTTAGAGATGTGATACATTCGCGCAAAGTTTCGGGTTGCCTGTGCAGCAGCACGGAATAAAGCACGACGTTCTGTAATACCAGTAGTTTGTTGTTGGCAGTCCGTCAAATAGCTGCGTCAAATAGTCAAAGCTACGGCTCGTCGCAATCCTGTATTTCCATCAAGGTGCTTGTAGATTGCGGGAGGTTTAATCCCCAATTCCCGTGACCCTATTTACAGCCAAAGCCCCTTCCTCTTCTTTATCTAGACATGCGATCGCGGCATTAATCACATCTTGCTGTGCCAAGGATTTTTCTTTAACTGGACGACCCATAGTTGACTTAGTTAATATAATTAACTTTATCAAGAATTACTGGTTTCTTGCTTATGACTAACCTGAATTTTGCTTCTGCTCATCAACTAGCGCAGATGATTCGAGAAGGTCAAGTTTCGGCTGTGGAAGTTCTCGACGCTTACCTAGCTCAAATAGCCAAATACAATTTAAAGCTGAATGCTATTTGCACTTTGGATGAAGACAATGCCTGTACCAGAGCTAAATTTGCAGATGAAGCTTTAGCCAGGGGAGAAAATTGGGGTGTTTTACATGGCCTTCCCATCACCATCAAAGATATTTTTGAAACAGAAGGACTACGTACTACTGCGGGGTATATTCCTCTCAAAGATTATGTTCCTCAACAGGATGCCACGGCCGTTGCTAGGTTGCGAGCTGCGGGAGCAGTGATTTTGGGAAAAACCAACATGGCAGAATTAGCTGGTGATTACCAAAGTACCAATTCCCTGTTCCCACGAGCGAATAATCCTTGGAATATTGAATACACTCCTGGGGGTAGTTCCGGAGGTAGTGCTGCTGCGGTTGCTGCTGGACTTTCAGCGTTAGATTTAGGCAATGATTTTGGGGGTTCGGTACGTCAACCCGCTCATTTCTGCGGTGTGTATGGCTTGAAACCGACCGACCGTCGCATTTCCACAGCAGGAACAATTCCAGAAGTACCGGGAATGCGGATATGTCTGCGACAAATGATGACTGTGGGTTGTTTTGCCCGTTCCCTGGAAGATATCCGACTGTGTTTTTCCTTAATTGCAGGTGCCGATATTCGTCGTCCAGATGTGCCACCAATTCCTCTAGATGCACCCTCTAACAAATCTTGGCAGAATTTGAAAATAGCTTGGATTGACGAATGGGAAGAGGTTCCCGTGAGTAGGGAAACAAAAACGGCAATGCATAATGTTGTTCAGAAATTATCCCAAACAGGAGTACAAATCGAACGTTGGCTTCCCCCCAACTTTAATATTTCCAATATCCTAAACCTTTATTCCCGGATGGCCGCATACGTCAACAATTATGCCCAACCCAAGGATAAATATAACATTCGTCGGAGCTTGGAGTTAATATTTCGGACTGCAACCCAAGGTGACAAACAACTGCGAAAATTAGGAGACTTCAGCCGATTTTTACCGGAACTATTAAATCCCAGTCTCAAGGGATATTTTGAGGCACTTACAGAACGCGATCGTTTTACTGCCCAAATCGATACAGCATTGGAACCGTGGGATGTGTGGCTCGTTCCTGTTGCTGCTACTCCTGCATTTACCCATCGTCCAGCTTGGAGTGCTGTTGATATTGATGGCAAACTTTATCCCCACGCAGTCGCTAACGGAGCTTACACAATGCCATTTAACCTCAGCGGACATCCTGCTGTAGTCATTCCTATTGGTCAGACTCAGAATGGCTTACCAATGGGAATGCAGATTGTGGGTAAGCGGTGGAGGGAGATAGAAATGTTGGCGATAGCTCAGGAGATTGATACAGTCATTAATGCTTTCCGAAATCCATCTGGTTACTAAACTTCACGAAGCCGATCAAGGATTGACCCTAGGAATAATTATTGCTAGGTTAGGAGGTGAAATGAGCAGTGAAGCAGAAAGTTACGCGCTTGGAATTGATTGCCTGCCGCTAAACATAAACTTAGCACACCAGTAAAAAAAATAATTAAATGCTAAAAAGTTATGAAGCGATTTATGACAATGGTCGTGTAATATGGCTCACAGAGCAGCCGGAGGTTAGCTCCGCTCGCATTATTGTGACTGTCCTGGCAGAGAATATTCCTAATGTAGCTCCGATAAAGCGTCGAATTCCTCCTGCGTCAATGGCTGGCAAAGTTAAAATTTTCGGTGATATTGTCAGTCCTATTGTGGATGAACAGGACTGGCAATGTCTGAAGTAATTGTTCTCGACACTCATATTTGGCTGTGGTTTATAAATGCCAACCTGGATCAATTTCCGTCGCACTGGCTCGATCGAATAGAGACTGCGAATCAAGTTGGTGTTTCTCCAGTATCTTGTTATGAGATTGCTTTGGCTCATAGCCGTGGTCGAATAGAGTTACCATCTACAGCTCAAGAATGGTTTCAAGGAGCGCTAACAACTGTAGGTATCGAGCTATTTCCTGTCACCGAGGTGATTGCATCTCGTGCTGTTGACTTATCACCTGTCCATAAAGATCCTTTTGATCGCTTGATTATTGCAACAGCACTGGTTTATGGAGCAAAGCTAGCCAGTATTGATGGTTTGTTCTCTCAATATTCAGAACTTGATGACTGCTTGATAAAGTAAGGGGGCTAATATTGCCCAACGGTCACTTTCTCCCCCTGCTAGAAAGCTCCCTGCTCCTCTGCGGTCTTAATGATAAGTCTTTAACCGAACACGATATAACCTCTCTACGAAGTAGTTGCACCTCTTCTTTCCTCATTTTTAAATTTCAAAATTAACAAACATATTTATATCGTTTTATAGTTAATTGCGAACATCTTTATTTAGCTTTATTTTTTATTGACTATATAAACAACAATCAAAACATTTAAGCATTCAAATGTCTAAATGCTATGAGTTTTAAATATCTAAACATAATGCCACTAAAATTAAATACTTAAACATCTAGGTGTGCATGAAACATCCAAACATTTAGACGAAAATCCTGGTATTATTTGCAACAACTATTTGTCAGAAAAAATGATTATTACTGTTGCAGCATTTAAAGGGGGTGTTGGCAAGTCTACGACTGCGTTACACCTGGCTACATACCTCCAAAACAAGGCTGATACCCTATTGGTGGACGGTGACTTAAACCGTAGCGCATTAGACTGGTCTAACCGAGGTTCTTTACCTTTTAAAGTAGCTGATGAGAAACAGGGGGTAAGCCTCGCAAAGCTTTACGAGCATATTGTGATTGATACCCCAGCTAGACCGGAACCAAGTGAACTCAAAACCATTGCTAAAGGATGCGATTTGCTGGTCATTCCTACCACACCTGATGCGATCGCTTTAGCGGCAACCCTACAAATGGTTGACGCACTGAAGCAATTAAAGACTAATTACCGAATTTTGTTGACTTTAATCCCCCCACATCCAAATAAGGCAGGAGAAGAGGCTAGAACCGCCTTGGAGGGTGCGGGACTACCTATATTCAAGTGGGGGATTAGACGCTTGGCTGTGTTTCAAAGAGCGGCTTTAGAAGGGGTGCCGGTGAATGCTGTTAAAGACTCAAAAGCGCAAATTGCATGGAGATGTTATGCCGAGATTGGCAAGGAAATTTTACCGTGAATAAAAAGAAAAATAGTCGTTTTGATGAGTTGATTGATGCGGCTCGCAGTCGTCAACAAAGGGATAAACAGCAATCATCTGATGAAGATAAGCCGACTTCTATAACTAAAAGTACTGACTCTAACTATACTCGTACTACTATTTATCTACCTAAGGATTTGCATCGACGACTGAAGGCAACAGCGGCATCAAAGGAGCGACAAATGAGCGATATTATGATTGAGTTGGTTGAACAGTGGTTGAAAAATAATGGTTAGTGGTTATTGGTTATTGGTTATTGTTATGAATTTTTCACTCCTACAACTAACCACTAACAACTAACCACTAACAACTAACTAAATTAAATAGGAATTTCTTCACCTTTTTCAGTGAAGCGGACTTCTTTAATATTCCATTGAGCATTGCTTGTTAAGGTTTTGCGGAGACTACCAAATAAAGCAAATTGTTCGCAACTCGAAAGTGAGGTGAATTGCCGCTTTGATTCCGGAGAGATGCGTAAATCAACTGTGGCAACACCATCTTTGACGTTGACGCGATATCCAGATAAGCTAAAGTCGGCTGTATCTCGTTGTTCTATTACTTTACCCACTGCATTTGCCACAGGTTCCCCGGCTGGCACTTTGATTTCTTTTCCTACCAATTCTTGACATTGAGGGTCACTTGTGTATACTGTAACATTAGTGCTTTTGCCTAGGGCTTTGGAACCGTCAGGAGTTAATTCTGGTGTACTTTGGGTAGAAAGCTTGGATTTGGCTCTGAGTTGAGCCATGCTGGGGCTAGGAGTTGCGTTCGCAGTTGGGCTAGGTTGGGAACTGGGGGTTGAAAATGGGACACTGTTGCTTTGTGTGACATTATTTCGAGAGTTAGGATTAGAACTACAACTGCTGATACCCCCAGCGATCGCTACAAAAATCAGGGGGAACAAATATTTTTTGTTAATGTTCATAATTTTGCTCATAAATTTTGGCAGATGGGTTTCTCTATCAACTTCACTGTTTTTGGGATGAAATCCGCATGAAATTTTGGCTCGTGAGCAATGCGAAATCTGACCTTTATTGGGTCTAAAATTCAGAAATAGTCAGTTTATAGCGTATGAGTAAGCAACCAAGCATTTACGATCCACGGAAAGCCGAATGGGATGGGATATCAATTGACCAATGGGAACCATCCAAGTGGAAGCAGTGGAAAGCTAAAGAAAATTCAGCTTCGGAGTGTGTAAAGAGCGAGCGTGAGTACCTGAGAATCAAACACGCAGTTGTTCAAGCTAACACTGCTTTAAGTTTAGATAGAGTCAAAATTAAACTAAAGCTAACCAGTTTTAAATCTATCGGTTTACAAGGTACATTTCCATGCAAACCTGGGGATACGGGAAAAGATGGTAGTGCTAATAGACAGTATACCATTTCTCTGGGTCACGTAGCCAATGATGTTGGTATCAAGATAGCAGTAAATAAGGCAAGGGAATTAGATTTATTGTTAGTTACAAAACAATTTGTCTGGACTCTTGAACTCATGGGTAAACAAGCCCAGAAATTACCTATATCTGAAGAGAAAAAACCGAAAAAACTTATTCAGGAATTAATCGAAGATTACGAACGTGAGTTTTGGAAAACTCATGAAAGAAATCGTCAAGGAGTTCGTACTTGGGAAAGCCATTATATCAGGCATTTAAAAAAGTTACCGTCAGATGTGCCACTATCTTTGGAAGCTTTGGAATCAGCGCTGTTGAAGACGAAACCCAATACTTCAGCGAGATTTTTTTTAGCTTGGCAACTGAAAAAGTTTTGCGATTTTTGCGGAATTGATCCCGGGAAAACAATTAGTTCTTATGCAACTCCCAAACCTCATCCTAGTTTGCGGAGGATTCCCTCTGATGAAGAAATTATTCAAGCTTTTCATAATATCGGAATGCCATTATCACCTTATGCCAGTAAGGAGAATATTACCCTACCCGAACAATGGCAATGGGCTTATGGAATGTTGGCTACTTATGGCTTAAGACCGCATGAATTATTTGCTGTTGATTTAGAAGCTTTTGTAACCAGCACGAATAGTTTTCATTTACTAATTATTAACCCCAGTTTAACGGATGGGACGAAGACTGGTGAGCGCAATTGTGGAATTCCGCCATTATATCCTCACTGGGTGGAGTTGTTTGATTTAAAGAATGTTAAATCACCATTTAATGAGGGAACTCTGAGTAACAGAACAGCAAAGATTCAAATTAGATTTAGAAATACTGATATAAATTTTAGACCTTACGATTTACGTCATGCTTATGCAATCCGGGGACATCGTTTAAGGGTGCCGATTAAGACGATGGCTGATTATATGGGACATAGTGTCAATGAGCATACCAAGACTTATCAAAGATGGATGAGTGAGGATGCGAATTTAGAGATTTATAAGGAGGTGGTGATTCACAGACAAGGGACGAGTAAGGAAGCGATGAAGGAGAGGATTCGGGAGTTGGAAGCGGAGAATTTAGCCCTGAAGGCTGAGAATGAGACGTTGAAGGGGATTTTGATTAAACACCAGATGGGTGAATTTTTGAGGTAGTCTTCATGGCATCTAAACATCTAGATGCCATGAAGATTACTTGAATGTTTAGATGTTATGCTGACAGAGATTATAAATCGAATGGCATCAAGAAAAGCCCTGAAATAAATTTCGGGCTAAAAGCTTAAACCCGTTAAAACGGGTTAAAACTGTTATTCTAGTTAGCTTTAGCTAACTTTAGCTTTTAGCCCGAAATTTATTTCAGGGGTATTGAAAAAATAGTTACTTATGGTGTAAATGATGACTAGCACGACACTTAACACACAAAATCCTGAAGTTATTAAAAGTTATATTTCTCTCTTACTAGAGCAGTTAACTATTGATTATAAAAATACTAAGGAAGAGCGAAAAAATATTGCTTCTTTGCCGTTTGCATCTGATGAAGAATTTACAGTTTTAGAGGAAATCGAACTGCTGACGGTGGATATTAGGGGTTATGCAAGTCAAATTTTAGTCACGGGTATGGTTCAAAATCAACAACAAGCAATTGAGCGGTTGCAGTCTATGAGGGTTACTGATATACCAACTATTGCTCAGTTTTACCTGGAAGCAAATGATGATTATCGACAAATAAAGGCTTATATTCGACTTTTAGATTATATGCGATGCCCTTGGCAACCATCTTCGATGGTATCGCTTCTTCTAGAATATGTATATTTTAAAGATGTTATGACAAACATAGGGAATCAAAAATTACTAAGATAAAATTCACTTCTTTGTAGAAATCGTATTCAAAAAGATGTGCGAATTCCAATAATTGCTCTTTCAGTTAATTTTTCCAAATCCCTAATTTATGTTCACAACGAAGGTCAAATTGGCGGAAAAATTTTTCTCCCGCTTCAATACTCCTAGCACTGTAATAGTCTGCAATTTCCTTGAGGTCTTGGGTAGCAAGAACGTTAATTATATATAGACGAGTCATTCTTGCCGAGAGCGTGCGTGTTTGAACTGTTCAAAAATTTGGTTTACGAAAGTTTTTCCATCAACAGGTGGAGTATGTTCGCTTACTGCAATTGCAGCATCTATTTTTTCTCGTACAGAGTTTATCCAGTCCGAGTCTGCTTGCTCATATTCATCAAGTAGCCTAAAAGCAAACTCCAGTATTTCTTGGGCAGTGCTATATTTGCCTGTTTGCAGTTTAGCTTGAATGAATTGTTCTTGCTCTTGTGTAAGTATAATGCTCATCGCGTTTACTTCTACCGTTTGCTTTATATTTTAACAAAGCTTTGCGCGTGGCCATGAATAATGATATAAAAATAAGGATAATATCTATATCTATGAAAAAGCTTGATATCTCCTTGCCTGAACAAATATAAGCATTTATAGTTCAAACGCTCGCAATTTTAATCAATTTCTTAAAAATTTTCAACACATCATACAAATCATTACCAGGGTTACGCATTGAAAAAACTTTTGATGTTGCGTATTGATTAATATCACCTTTAACTAACTTGATAAAAATAAATTCACTACCCGTTGCAATCATTCCAAAAGTCGGCTTCTCAATGGTGGGACTGCCAAGCATATACGCAAGTATTTGCGCTAGTCCGGATTCAATTGAAAAGGATGCTTTTTTTGACTCAATAATCATTACCCAGAGTTGGTCGCACAAAACCAAAGTATCGATGCGACCTTTGACAATAATATCTTTGTCGGCGACTTCGATATCAATTGATTCTTCCGATTTGACGTAGAATGGTGCAAGGTAAAAATCACCGATAAAAAGCAACGGGTCAGTTATTGCTTGACGAACCACTCCTTCTAGTAATGGTGGATAATTAAGCAGGTTAAAATAACCTTCTTTAATTTTATCCAGCAGTTGTTTGTCATAGTCGGTCAATTCTGATAAATCGTGTTGCCATTCACAGAAGAAGTCAGGTTCTCGGACTAGTTGAATGCCGAAGTTGTCTATCAGATAACGAAGGTTGATGTCTCTTGCTTGAATTGTCTGCATGGTCGTTTTTCGCTCACCTTTAACTGATTCCTTCCTTCCTAACTGTAACGCTTTTACAATGCCGCTATCCCTAGTGCATTAGGGCAGTAGTCAAGAGCATTGTCATGTAAAGGTTTTATCTGATTGTGACTGGCTACAACATTTACCCTAGAATCGTTGGGTTGCTAAACAGTTGTTCTTTCATAACGCAATATTTCCTTAATGACCACTTGGCAGCGCTTGCTAGCATCGTATGCTTGACGCATCAACATTTTACCTTGCTCGCGGTCTGTAGCATGAACTTGGTTCGCTTGCCGACTATACTCAGCAGCAAGATGACCAAGTTCCTTAGCACGTGATTTTAGTTCTTCTAAGGTTTTCATTGAGCCTCCTGTTCGGAAATTATGTATTCTAGGTTAATAGCTTCTTCAAATAATTTATCCGCTTGACTTTGCAAGAATACAGCATCGTCAAAATCGTCGTTGTCTAGAGCTATTTCTGAAGCACTATATAAATCTTCACATAATCGTCTCAGTTGCAAATAGGCAAGTTCCAAAGCTTCAATCGTCGCTTGTTTCATTGACACCCCTGTATACCGATGCTTATGTTTCGCTCGATTCTCGGTTACTCCTTTGTGGTGATAACGGTTATTTTTTAATTTTACCTCGAACCCAATGATTATCCGCAAATTAAAGCTTATATTTCGACTTTTATATTATATGCGATGCGATAACCTAACCGCTTCTTCGACTCCCAAAGAGTACCGTTTGTAATGGACTATCTATCAAATTCATAAATGAGAATACGTTTGAACGTGGATATTTATGTTTGTGAGCTACCTTAGATAAGTTTGACCAAATCCACCTGACAATACCAAGTATTTTCTGCTGATTCTAATTATTGGTTATACTTAATGTACATAGCTTCACTTACTTTCTGACATTAGGTTTCTCGTATGGATGTTTCAGCTACTTTGAAGGAAATTACGGCTTTAAGTATTGAAGAACGCATTCGTTTTGTGCAAGCCATCTTAGATAGTATTGCAGCAGAACAAGTTTCTCCTGACTTTACAGAAGCTCAAAAACGAGAACTTGACCGTCGAATTGCTGATTACGATGCTAACCCCGATAACGTATTGACATGGGAAGAAGTTAAAGCCTCAATCAAAAGACCAAAATGAACTATGCGCTAGTATTTCGCTCCGAAGCTCGTGATGAATTAGATGAAGCTTATAATTATTATGAGAGTCAGCAATTAGGATTGGGCGATGAGTTTTTGGAATATGTAGATGAAGTGATAAATCGAATTTGTCAACAACCCGAATTATATGTTGTTGTATACCGAGATGTTCGACGGGCTGTACTACGACGTTTTCCTTATGTAATCAGCTACCGAATTATATCTAGCAGGATAGTTATAACTGGTATTTTTCACGGTCGAAGAGACTCTAAAATCTGGTTAGAAAGAACTTAAAATTATTGAATTGGACAACTGTTCGGTCTTTTCAACCTACCAAGCTATCCAACTCGGTTTTATATTTGGAGGTCGTTACCTTCCTCACCGGAACAGGTCTGGACTCCTTGTTGTACGCTCGGTAAATTAATAATCTACCGACTCTGACATGTAGGAGCGCTCACGCAAGAACAACAACCAACCGAAAACCAATATTGTTGTTACGGTTGTCTGGGGTATTCCAATTGCGGTTGGCACTACGACAATTCTCTGGATTGTTGTTCCAAGAACCGCCACGCAGCAGCTAAGTTTTGCCCATCCCGTCTTTAGCCTCTTGTCTAAGCAAGATAACTAAAGCATTTATATTTTACTTTAAAAACGAATTAAATTTATCAAAAATACGATTTGTACATAACTCTTAAAAATGCAAAAAAATTTTAACCGCCTTCGGCGGGAAGAAGGGTAAAATAAAGAAGTGTAAAGGGCAAAAGGGCAAGGAAGTCCTCACGCAAGAACAACAACCAACCGAAAACCAATATTGTCGTTACGGTTGCCTGGGGTATTCCAAAAGCGGATGGCACAAAGACAAAACTCTGGATTGAGGATCCAAGAACCGCCACGCAGCAGCCGTGTAGTGCTATTTCCACCTGTTAACCAGGCACTTCCATCAGTTGGGGCACCTTGATAATTATCATGCGAATAATCTTGACACCACTCCCACACATTTCCATGCATGTCATATAAACCAAATGCATTGGGTGGAAATTTCCCTACTTCTGCTGTTTCTTTCCTATAAACTCCTTTTGGAGCAGAAGCGTAAGGGGTAACAGTTCCATCGTAGTTTACCAAATCGGTTGTAATTGTCTCGCCAAAGTAGAATGGAGTTGAAGTAATAGCACGACATGCATATTCCCACTCTGCTTCGCTGGGTAATCGATAATTACGTCCTGTTTTCTGGCTTAATCGTTTACAGAATTCTACTGCTTCATTCCAATTTACTTGTTCAACTGGACAATTCGCACGTTTAAAATTAGAAGGATTACTCCCTACAATTGCTTGATACTGTACTTGAGTGACTGGATACCTTCCCATAAAGAACGCTGGCACTGTAACTTGATGCTGCGGACTTTCAGAGTCATATCGTTTTGCTTCCGTCGCTGGTGAACCCATCATAAATGTTCCACCTGGTATCTGTACCATCTCCAAGGTCACACCATTTCCCAAATCTTCAACAAAATATTTCGCTTCCAAGTTGCGACGGTTAGTAATTGTTCCCTTTGCATCTACAGTAACGGTTTCAAATTGGAAGGTTTGTAATAAAAATGAACCTTTCTCCTGCTCCCCCTTCCCTCCCTCTTTCACATCTTGAGTAACTAGGTTTGGTAAATTTTGCCTAGATAAAGCTATCCTTTGCAAAGCCCTCACAGCTTGAATATCCTGCCCAGAAGCTGCTACTAATACCCGAATCCATAGTTGTTCCGCTAAACTTAAATTTCCCTCGACCTCAGCACCGTAAGCATCATTTCTCAACGTTGCAATATCTGCCAAGCTTGCATATTGTGGTACGAGAATCAAATGGGATTTATTTACAGGTTCAGCAATAATATAAGGTGTTTGCTTGCCTCTATGATGCTCCCGCACAAGCTCAGGAACTGTGTGGATTTTCCATTAATATCGGGAGAGTTATCAGAAAAGAAAAAAATCTGCTCAAAACCAGCTTCCCCTTGGAGAAACTTCTGCATTAACTCTGCATCCCGCTGGGCAAATCTCAACGGTTGCAAAAAATCATACTGATTAATCCCAATGGCGATCGCCCAATTTTTAACCATCTCACTTTGCTTCTTGCCGTTTAAAGGTCAACTTAATAGCCCCTTTCCCCCCAGCTTTAGCACCGTTCCCAATTAACTTTACTTCACCTTCGCCGCTAATTTCTACCGATAGCTCAATTTCTGCGAGTTGCATCCCGGAGTTGACTTTAGCTTGATTTTCTGCATTCTTAAATAATCTTCCCACTGCTTGTAGAAAGTGAGTCATTTCTTGCTCTAATTTTTGAGTGGGAACCTGAACAGCATCTCCTACACCTTTGCTACCAGTTTCATCTCCCCAGTCGCTCCCTCTACCAATTCCACCTCTTGTACCATCAGGAATCGTTATTTGAGGTGCATCGGTGACAATCCAAATTGCATCTGAAGGTGTTTCTGGCATAATTCGTTAAGTTTTTACCTCAGTTTTCCCCATATAGTATATACACAGGTATCAATGACAATTTCGATAAATATTTTCAGTATTGTGCCAGATTTATCTTGAGTTGGGAATAGAGGATAGCAAACTAGTACAGTACGACGTAAGTAAGTATACTAAAGACGGTTTGGAATTTTACTTTTAAACGCACCAGGTAGCTGAGGTAAACGCAAAGGTACGCAGAGTTTTTGTTCAAGTTTCTGCTAAATTACAATATTGTTGGCGTAGCCTGGAACGCGATTGATTCAGGAATGGCATACTATAGTTAAAGTATTAAGCAATTTAAGAGTTTAGCTATGCAACAGACTTTTAACTTAAAACTCAACATTTTACTAGAAAGCAAGGAAAACGGTGGAACAATTGCCTCCGCACTAGAATTTCCTGGCTATAAAGTTGAAGCATCGACTCGTCAGCAAGCACTTGAAGCTCTTCAGCAAGTTTTAGATAATCATCTTAAAACAATAGAAATTGTTCCTTTAGAAATACAAGTGTCTTACACTCCGATATCTGGAAATCCTTGGGTTAAATTTGCTGGTATCTTTAAAGATGATGTATATTTTGCACAAATTGCAGATGCGATTAGGGCTGAACGAGAATCTGAAGATGATACAGAAGTTGACCCTTCTGTATATGAACGTTAAGTAGCTAAACAGATGACTCGCTTCATATTAGACACTGACCACGTATCATTATGGCTTCAAGGCAACCCCTATATTTGTGCAAAAACCACACAGTTGTCTTCTGATATTGCTGTAACTATTGTTACGGTACAAGAACTATTTAATGGATGGGTAGTGCAAATTAATAATCCGACCCAGGCTAACAATTTAATTGAACTTTATACTCGGTTTTGGACAACTGTAGAATTATTAAGGAATGTCCAAATTTTAAACTTTGATGTTGCTGCGAACGTACAATATCAAAAATTGCTAAGAGAAAATTTATCTCTTCGTAAAAATCGTATTCAAAAGGATGTGCGAATTGCAGCAATTGCTCTTTCTGTCAATGCTACTTTAGTAACTCGCAATCAGCGTGACTTTTCACAAATCCCTGATTTACCAATTGAAGATTGGACAGGGAATACCTTTTAAATTAACCCTGTGCCAAATTTATCTTTGTTGGCCAAGAAGTAGGAAATACAAGAAGTAAGGAATAAAAGATAAAAAACTAGTCTCGTATAGCATCTAGATGTTTAGATGCTATCATTTCCAAACCAACTGTAAATCTAATATAAAACTCGGTAATATATCCTCTCCCGATAATTGCATGGGACATTCTAATACTTCTGTTGGTTTTCCCAAACGATATATTTCAACTTGACGTAATTTTCGATTGATTAACCAACCCAACTTCACCTGATTACTCATGTATTCCTGCATTTTTGCTTGAGTTTCCTTCAAGCTGTCGGTCGGTGACATTAACTCTAAAACAAAATCGGGTGCGATCGCCGGAAATTTTTCTTGTTGTTCTGCTGTCAGTGTATCCCACCTATCCTTCCTTATCCAGGAGACATCAGGGGAACGATTTGCACCATTGGGGAGTTTGAAACAGGTGGAAGAATCGAATAGCACACCCAATTTTACCTGACGATTCCAAATTACAAAATCTGCCCCGATTTCAATGTTGCGGTTTCCCGTCCCTCCTCCCGTTGGTGGCATTATGACTATTTCTCCCTTAACATTGCGTTCAAATTTGATATCAGGATTGTTGCGACAAAGTTGATAAAATTGGTCGTCGCTAAGTTGGATGATGTCGTTAAAGTTGACTGTAATGCTTGTCATAGAGATATTTGGGGTGTGGTGCAATACTGTTCGGTTAGGCTAAAAGTACGAAAATTCGTAGGTTGAGTTGAGGAACGAAACCCAACAATCATAAGGCTTTGTTGGGTTTTGCAAAGCCTCCACCCAACCTACAATCATCCTTATCCGAGCAGTATTGGGGTGTGGTGCGTGCGATGAACACTTTCGCAATTAAGCGATTCCTTATTAAGGCGATCGCTATAATATTGTAAAAATGAGTCATAACTAATTGCTGGTATTATCTATGACAAAAATATGTTAAATTCAGTATTTATATTTAGGAAAACACGGCTTTTTATTTGGCTTCAAAGTATATAATATAACTAATAAATATAAATACCAGCCTTTCCCACATTTTTATTGCTCCCACAACTCCTCATTGTGTAAATTAGCGTCATTAATCAACACAATATCGGGAAAGTAACCAGACGATTTCTTCGGTGGTTTCACTAATACAGTTTTAGGGATGAAGTAAGGAAGTTTCAAACGCTTATACTCTACAGTGATTTCACCTGCCAAAAATCCTGTAACTTTCTCATGCTTCCCACTTGGTTGTGACATTTCTACAATTATCCCATCGTGTAATTCATAACGTGTTCCGGTGTTCTCTGGTAACCACTCCACAAATTCCTCGAAGGTTAGTGTTTTGGGTAGGGTTTGGGTCATAATTCTCTCCTCCACATATATTTGACTTTACCATTCCTGAGTAAACACTGGCTTTGTTAACGTATTGGGTAGCTAGGTTTGGTAAATTTTGCCGCAATAGGGCTATCCTTTATAAAGCTCTCATTGCTGCTACTAGCACCCGAATCCATAGTTGTTCGGCTAAATCTATATCTCTACCTCAGCACGGTAAGAGCGATCGCTTTCTCTAGGAATGGCTACTCCTCAAACACGCATCAGATATATTTCAGAAAAATTAGCCCCGTCAGCTTTACCATTCCTCAATAAACACTGGCTTTAAGATGGCATCACTATATAATGATATAAGAATTAAGGATAATAAATATCTATGGAAAAGCTCGATATCTCCTTACCTGCATTTTGCTTATATTGCTCAGTCTAACAATGAAGCAGCACTTAAATTCTTTGATTCGACACGACAAACGTTTTCCTGGTATGGGTACTTTATACGCTGTTGATAATTCTAGTTTACAAGGGTTACGCAAATGGGCTATTAAAGGCTTTAAAAAATATTTAATTTTTTATTTAGACCAAGAAGACTTTATTACAATTGTGCGAATTTTGTATACAGCACAGGATATGAAAAAATTATTGGCTCTGCGGACGAGTAAAATTTGAGCAAATGCAAAGAGGCATTTAGATATTTTCACAAATCATCGAAGGGAAGAGACGGTTACAAATTTTAATTTACCGTACAGTATCTATCTTCTTCGTCACACACCTTTATGTTATTAATGTGCCACTGATATAGCCTTTCCTAGTCTGTTGAGGTACAAATTTATCTGCGTCTATCTGCGGTTAAATTAATATGCTGTACCTCACTTGTGTGGGAATTGCTATACAAGTCCTACAGAAGTAAAATTCTGCTTTTTTACCCAAACAAAGAAGCCCTATAAATGCTTTAATTGTAAAACTGGTGTTCTGATAATATGATAAAAAAGCTATATTATACAAACAATGCTGTGTCAAGGATTATTGCGATATTCGTAATAAAAGTTACTAGAAATAAGTAAGAAGTAAGTAAGAACCGTAGAAAGCGGTAAATACTGTGAATGATGTATAGAGGGGGTTATGAATGATACGACCGCGCAGGGTGCTTTCTCAGCATTGGCTCAAAAGTGACAAGGCTTTGGATTCGATAGTTCGGGCTTCTCAGTGTAAATCGGGCGATCGCGTTTTGGAAATTGGTCCGGGAACAGGCATTTTGACACGACGTTTATTGCCGTTGGTGGGTGCGTTAGTCGCAGTTGAAATTGACGAAGAATTGTGCAAGGTATTGGTAAAGCAGTTAGGTAGTAGGGAGAATTTTTTACTACTGCAACATGATTTTTTGTCCGTGGATTTGCCCCTGTTATTAACGCAGTTTCCCAGGTTTCAAAAGCCGAATAAAGTAGTTGCGAACATCCCGTATAATATTACTGGACCAATTTTAGAGAAGTTATTGGGGACTATTGCTAACCCGAATATTCAACCTTTTGAATCGATGGTATTGTTATTACAGAAAGAAGTTGCGGAAAGATTAGCGGCAAAGCCAGGGTCAAGAACTTTTGGGGCCTTGACCGTGAGAGTTCAATATTTGGCAGAGTGTGAGTTAATTTGTACGGTTCCTTCTTCCGCATTTTATCCACCACCAAAAGTTGATTCGGCTGTTGTCAGGTTGATTCCAAGAAAGATAGAACCAGTTGCAACTGATGCCAGGAAATTGGAGACCCTTGTAAAATTGGGGTTCGGTGCCAAACGGAAAATGTTACGAAATAATTTACAATCAATCATCGAACGTGAGAGCCTGACACAATTACTGGAACAATTAGAAATAAATCCAGATGCTCGGGCTGAAGATATCAGCGTTCAGCAATGGGTTAGTTTAAGTAATTTACTACACGCAAATGGATTCAATCACCCTTATTGCCAGAGCTAAAATTAACTTATATCTAGAAATTCTTGGCGACCGTTCCGATGGGTATCATGAGTTAGCAATGATACTTCAGAGTATTGACCTAGCGGACGAGGTTGAAGTCAGAAATCTCAGCACAGACAGGATTTTGATTCGTTGCAGCCATCCACAGGTACCGACAGATGAAAGTAATATCGCTTACAAAGCTGTAGAATTGATGGTGAAAGAATTCAATCGGGGTTTCGCTCTTCATGGAGGAGTCGAAATTATCATCAACAAGCGGATTCCCGTTGCAGCAGGGTTAGCAGGAGGTTCCACAAATGCCGCAGCAGTATTGATGGGGATAGATTTGCTGTGGAATTTAGGATTAACGATACAAGAATTGGAAGAGTTAGGAGCAACTCTAGGTTCAGATGTCCCCTTTTGCTTCGCAGGTGGAACAGCGATCGCTACAGGTAGAGGTGAACAACTTTCTCCTTTACCCTCATTGGATACTATATATATAGTATTGGCAAAATATCGGAGTTTGGAAGTATCCACTCCGATTGCCTATAAAACTTACCGTTCCCGGTTCGGTAGTTCCTATGTTAAGGAGAAAAATAGTTTGGTTGAGCGTGCAGCTGCGGTACATTCTGGAGAAATCGTCAAAGCGATTTTGCACAAAGATGTCAAAGCAATCGCCTCCAAAATGTACAATGATTTGGAGAAGGTAGTATTACCAGAATATCCCCAAGTATTGCAGTTGCGCGAGATGTTTGCCGGGTTGGATGGTGTCCTCGGTACAATGATGTCTGGTTCGGGACCTTCTGTATTTGCGATATGCGAAAATAAAGAGCAGGCAGAAGCTGTGAAGTTGCGTGTGAGAACAGCCATTCCTGATGATGATTTAGAATTGTTCGTGACTCAGATGATTGGACATGGAATTCAAGTTAAGAAAAATTTAGTCTAATACTATCCAAAATCCAAAATCCTATGAGCGTGCCTAATTTACCTCAACAGTCAGAAAATTCCGGACAAGAAGTTCCCCCTACTCCCTTACGTTGTTTCGTTGGAGCAACCATTTCATCCGGGATGGGGTTTGCGTTATATAAGTTGATGATTTCGATTGCGACAACTTTTGCTCTTAAACCCATACATTCTGATAACCCAATGGTTGTGAATATTGGTTCCGCTGTTCGTACTTTGGTTGTCGGTATCGTTGCTTTGGGTATGGGGATATTTGGATTGGTTGCTGTTGGGTTGTTTGCTTTGGGTATACAGTTAGTTATTCAAGGATTCACAAAGAAAGAGTCTTCGAGTAATTAGTTTATATCTGTTTGGTTATATAACCATAGAGATGCAAAATGTTTGAATTTTTGAATGATATCCAAATTTCTCGACTCGCTATTTTCAACGTCATGATTACAGGAAGAATAGTTTATATCTGTTTGGCTATACAACCATAGAGATGCGAGATGTTTGAATTTCTCGACTCCCCTAAAAGCGATCGCTATTTCCTATCATCACGAGCATTGTAATTGTTGAATGATATCCAAATTTCTCGACTCGCTATTTTCAACGTCACGATTACAGGAAGAATAATTTATATCTGTTTGGCTATATAACCATAGAGATGCGAGATGTTTGAATTTCTCGACTCCCCTAAAAGCGATCGCTATTTATTTCCTATCATCACGAGCATTGTAATTGTTGAGTGATATCCAAATTTCTCGACTCGCTATTTTCAACGTCATGATTACAGGAAGAATAATTTATATTTGTTTGGCTATATAACCATACAGATACGAGATGTTTGAATTGTTGAATGAAGTTGAAATTTCTCGACTCCCCTAAAAGTGGACGCTATTTTTAACGTCATGATTACAGGAAGAATATTTTATATCTGTTTGGCTATATAACCATAGAGATGCGAGATGTTTGAATTTTTGAATGAAGTTGAAATTTCTCGACTCGTTTTTTCCAACGTCACGATTACAGGAAGAATATTTTATATCTGTTTGGCTATATAACCATAGAGATGCGAGATGTTTGAATTGTTGAATGAAGTTGAAATTTCTCGACTCCCTAAAAGCGATCGCTATTTCCTATCATCACGAGCATTGTAATTGTTGAATGATATCCAAATTTCTCGACTCGCTATTTTCAACGTCATGATTACAGGAAGGATAATTTATATCTGTTTGGCTATATAACCATAGAGATGCGAGATGTTTGAATTGTTGAGTGATATCCAAATTTCTCGACTCGCTATTTTTAACGTCATGATTACAGGAAGAATAATTTATATCTGTTTGGCTATATAACTATAGAGATGCGAGATGTTTGAATTGTTGAATGAGGCTGAAATTTCTCGACTCCCTAAAAGCGATCGCTATTTCCTATCATCACGAGCATTGTAATTGTTGAATGATATCCAAATTTCTCGACTCGCTATTTTCAACGTCATGATTACAGGAAGGATAATTTATATCTGTTTGGCTATATAACCATAGAGATGCGAGATGTTTGAATTGTTGAATGAAGTTGAAATTTCTCGACTCGCTAAAAGCGATCGCTATTTCCTATCATCACGAGCATTGTAATTGTTGAATGATATCCAAATTTTTCGACTCCCTATTTTCAACGTCACGATTACAGGAAGAATAGTTTATATCTGTTTGGCTATATAACCATAGAGATGCGAGATGTTCAAATTTCTCGACTCCCTAAAAGCGACGTGAGAGTCACCCCTTGATCATAATGAACGTAATTGGGAGAAAAATTGGTTGGTACTGCAAGAGTTAGCAAGTGCAACTATATTAATCATCGGTACGGGGAATATCGGTCAGGCGATCGCTTCTCGTGCCATGCTAGCACTATCCCCAATATTCCAGTTACTTGAAGACCCAACCTAATTGCTTCATTTCTACCTCTTCGTTCATCTACAATCAATCTGTCGGCATTTAATTCAACAGCAAGGGTAATAATACATTATAAAACAGCAAGATTCGTTGGCGGGTTCGGTATTCACAATCTTTTTGTTTGACGATAATTATTGAAAGTTGGGTTACAGCGCAAACCCTAATTATTCGTTAAATATTAAATCTTTTTCGTACTTCTTCACCCAACCGACACAACTTATGCTTGTGTTTCATCAGCTAACACAGCTAAACTAATGACTCGTTTTTTATGGCGGTCAAATAAGCGATAATTGTAGATGTACATACGTTCCATAAAGCCTTTGTCATATTGGCTTTGGATTTCCACATGGATAATTACCCACGCTTCTTCACCGTCGAGTAAATAAACTTTTGCAACTTTATCAACTAAACGCTTGCCAATTTCCGCATCGGGTTCGAGTTGTTGCAGTTCGGTGTCAAGAAATTCGTAGGGTTTTGTCCAGTCAATGACAGAATATGCTTCTTGAAAAAAAACTCTAAAAAGCTAGGAAAAAAATCTTCAATAATTTCTTTCCAGGGACTGTCATATTCAGTTCGCTGTTCGGTCATGAGAAAATTGTTTAATAAAATATTTATTTAAAATGATGGCTAAAATAAACTTTTTTGAGGGCTTACACATATGTAGTAATCAATTACCTCTATATTTTAGCTTTAGAGTTCATGAAACTCAATTATTAACTACTTATACTCCTCTAAAGCCCCCAATTTCCGCATCTGAGGCCAAATAGAAGCCACTGCTATAGCAATTACAATCGTCCCAATTCCCCCACCCACAACAGCAATCACCGGACCCAAAAAAGCCGCAGCTAAACCGGACTCAAAACCCCCCAACTCATTCGACGCACTAATAAACACGCTATTAATTGCTGCAACTCGACCACGCAAATTATCGGGTGTGCGAATCTGCACCAAAGTATGACGAATTACTACACTAATCGCATCCAAGGCACCACTCAACGCGAGCATTAATAATGACAGCCAATACCAACGTGATAACCCGAAAATAATCGTCACCACCCCAAAGCCAACCACCGACCACAATAATGCTTGTCCGGCTTTGCGTAACGGTGGTAAATGTGCCAAACTGACCGCCATAATTAAGGCACCAATCGACGGTGCAGCCTGCAAACAACCTAACTCAAAGGGTCCTACTCGCAAAATATCCTTGGCAAAGATGGGTAACAGTGCCACTGCACCCCCCAGTAATACGGCAAACATATCTAAGCTAATTGCCGCTAAAATCAGTTGATTCTGCCAAACAAACGTCGCACCAGCCGCAAGTGCTTTCAAGGAAATAGGTTCATTGGAACGGGTGAATTTTGGTTCTGCCACCATCGCCATTAAAATAAAACAGAGTAACCCGGCAACAGCAGCTAGCACATATACACCCGTCGCACCTCCCAAAAGCGCGATCGCAAACCCTCCTAAAGCAGGTCCCACTACTGACGCAATCTGAAAACTACTGCTATTCCAAGTCGCTGCATTGGTAAACAAAGTCACAGGTATCAGTTGAAACATCAGCGCATCGCTAGCAGGTTTGAGGAATGCCTTGGCAATACCTGTTATCACCAAAATTGTGTAAATTAGAACAACTGAATTTGGCATATGAGTGTAGGAAATTACTGCCAAACCCAGGGAACACAAGATAAACATCATCACCGACAACAACATGGTGGGTTTGCGATGATATTTATCTGCTACATGACCAGCGATTAAAGTCAGTAAAATTGCTGGCACAACTTGCGCCAGTCCAATCCCACCCAACACCAAAGCAGAACCAGTACGCTCGTAGAGTTCCCAACCCAACGCTACTGTCTGCATTTGCCCAGCCGTAAACAGGAGGGTGCGGCCGATGGTAAACAGTCGATAATCCCGAAATCTCAGGGCTGCAAAGGCATCGTGTTGTGTAGCCTCAGCCTCACGGAGCTTTTTTAACTTCTGATTTCTCAAAGACATTTTTAAGTAGAGTTAACCCTTCTTGAATTTGTGTAATTTCCTTCGCCGAAAGACCGTCTAACAAGTCTGCAATATGAGCGCGAGTTTGTGCTTGGGTTTGCTCAAGATGGTGCTTGCCTTCCGAAGTCAGGTATAAAACTATTTTCCGTCGTTCCTGGGGGTGGTCGCTGCGTAGCACAAAATCGCGTTGTACCAGCCTTTCTGTAGTTGTGGATGCCGTTGCACAGGTAACACCGAGATGTTCCGCTAGGTCAGATAAGGAAGCTCCAGGATTGCGTTTGAGAAATGCTAGCGATCGCAACTGCGGTACAGACAAAGAAGCGGCACTATTTTCGCGCATATCCGCTCGGATAAACCGCATTACCAATGGAATAGTATCCATGACTCGATTGGCACATTCTTGAGTCGGTTTATCCAATTGCATGGGCTAGTTATTCTCCTGGTTACATTGCCACCCGTGGATAAAGTTTTCCACAGATGTAGGTCAAGCCTATTAATGTTAGCAAGAGAATTGTACAATCCAAAGTAAACCCGTAAAGGCTGATGCCATTGAGAAGCATTTTACCCCGTAAAGCATCAACTTGATATGTTAAGGGATTGATGCGGGAAATAAACTGTAACCATCCCGGCATTAGAGAAATGGGATAGATGGCATTGCTGGCAAAAAAGAACGGCATGGTGATTAATTGCCCGATTCCCGTCATCCGTTCCCGCGTTTTGACCACGCAGCCAATAATTAATGAAAATACACAAAAACAACCCGCTCCCAGTACGACAATTAGCAGGACTTGCAAAAATGCTAGAAGGTTGAGATTGAGTTTAACACCCAATACAAATGCTAATCCATAAATAATAAATACCTGTGACAAGCACCGCACCCCACAAGCCAAGGCTTTGCCCAAAACCATTGCCGAACGAGGGATAGGACTCGCTAGCAATTTATGCACGACTCCTAAATCTCGCTCCCAAATCAACGCCATCCCACCTGTGAAAATTGCCACAAATAAGACGCTTTGAGCGAGAATACCAGCCGAGATAAAGTCTAAATAGGGTAAGTTTCCTGTGGGAATAGCGCGGGTTCGGGTGAAAACTTGCCCAAAAATCAGCAGCCACAATGCAGGTTGGACGCTTCTAACCACTAAATCAGTTGGGTCATGGCGGAGTTTACGCACTTCCAACTCGGCGATAACGAGGGTTTTGTTAATTAATTCAATAATTGCAGAGATAAAATTGCGCTCTGGCTTTGGTTGTGTATCAACCCAACCGTTGAGCATTACGCCGGGTTCTTGCGGTTTCACGGTAGCTAACTCCTGATGTTAATTGGTCGCCTGTATAGTAAATAAAGACATCATCCAAGGTTGCACCCGACTTATCCAAAGAGGCTTTTAAGTCAGTCGGTGTGCCAGTGATAATTTCTTTGCCGTGCTGCATAATTGTCACGCGATTGCACAAGTTATCGGCTTCTTCTAAAAAGTGAGTAGTTAAAAATATCGTTGTGCCAAAGTCTTCACGCAGTTGTTGTACCAATTGCCAAACCTGATTCCGAGCGATGGGATCGAGTCCGACAGTCGGCTCATCCAAAAACAAAATCGGCGGTTCATGCATGATGGATTGGGCAATTTCCAATTTGCGAATCATCCCACCAGAATAATTTTTCACCAAACGGTTTTGCACATCTTGCAAACCCATAAACACCAGAACATTGCGAATACATCGCTCCCGTCGTATCCGGGGAATATCATACAGCTTGGCAAAAATTAACAGATTTTCGTAACCCGTGAGGTTGCCATCTGCAGAAAGCGCTTGCGGTACGTAACCAATCAGCCGTCTAACAGCAACAGGCTGATGCGTCACGTCATAACCTGCCAAAATTGCCTTCCCTGCACTCAGCGGCAACAAGGTAGTCAACATTTTTATTACCGTACTCTTACCCGCACCATTCGGCCCGAGCAAGCCAAAAACTTCACCCTGTTTGACAGAGATATTCAGAGAATCAACGGCAACAAACTTGTCAAAGCGGCGTGTCAGCCCCTGTGTTGATATTACCGTATCAGTGCCATTGTCCGGTTTTTTGGGTTCTACTTGTCCCGTAAGCGTTGTCACGACTCTATGCAACCCTTATATTTAGATAATCTAATTATTAGCTTCTCATGATGTAAAGTCAATAGCTTATTTTTGGCAATAGGGTATTGGTGGAAGACAGAATGCAGATATACGTAAATAATTGTAAAAAAACTTACCAAAAGTCAATTGCGGCATTGACTTAGCTTTTGCCCCGTTCCCAGTTTGCGGGCTGGAAATACCTTCTCTAAGTATCTTTCACTTGCACGAAAAACGACGCGAGTATGATGTACTTCCACTGACTGATGAAGCGATCGCAAAACAGCAAGATGTTGCTGATACCTTCTACAAAATCAAATTGATTCCAAAACAAGTCATTATGAAAGAAGCAGTTTGGCAAGGTAACAATTAAACAAAAAATTTAAGTAAGGTGGGTTACAATACTGCAAAGGTTAAGCCCAAAAATCCGCCCTGAACTAAAGTACTTGCTCATAGCTAAATTTTGCAAGAGGGCGCTGTACGCCCTCTTGCAGGGTAAGCTTACTAGGCAGCTTTTTAACCCATTTTAATGGGTTTAAGCTTTCAGCCGGTACGCCCTTGGCGTTCCGAAGGTAATTTATTTCACGGCTCAAAACCTTCGCAGTATTGGGGTGGGTTAGGCGGAATATTATATCTAAATCTTTCATAGGGCGTTGTAGAGGTCTTAACCTTCAGCAGTTTAGGTAAAATAGTTCTAGAAGGGGAAAGCAGACAACTAAGGGAGAGCGCGATGGGAAATCCTTTTCCTGGGATGAATCCATATTTGGAACAGCCGGAATTTTGGCATCAGGTACACAATCGTCTATCGGGAGAACGAGTAGCACCATTGGGTAAAATAAAGCCAGTAGAGGAGTCAAAGGCTAACCCAGGTTCACCCGAATTACGCCACCACAGATATAACTCCCCAGACATACTCCAATTGTATGCTCCAGTTTCCCAACCTGTTGGTGGGTTCACAATTAACTCTCCTTGTGCAGTTCTTTCTAGTTTCAAGTCTCGGTTTACTGCTGCTAGGGCTACAAACTGTTCTTGGGTAACGTACAGCCCAATTGATGATGGCAACTCAATCTTGCTAGTTTGGTTCTCAGGACTGGGGGGTGTCTGTACCATCTTGACCTCTTGTAAAATAGGGATTACAGGAAAGATGACTACCCTATTGACTAACATATTTTACAATGCATGAAGGCGCAATCGCATTTGGTAATTAGGGTAGCCGATGGTCTTCGCTGAAACCTTGTATAGTGCGATCGCCTTTCGTATAATCTCAACAATTAGCGTGATTGTAGGAATAGTGCGATCGCACCCAATAGGCACACTGTCAGCGCGTAGTTCAATACTACTGAATAAAGGCACTTTTAATTACTCTTGATAATTATACCAGCACATCAAACCCTTTTTCATCTCTCAATTTTCTATCATATGCGGAAAGGGGGATTAAGAAGATTCAAAAATTAGAAAGTTAAAATGGTTAAAATCATGAAATTATAGTAAGGTATGCACAAATTTTCCCCAGCTTCGGTTCACGAGGTAATAGTATTTGGTGCTTCCAGACCTGGATACTCGAATCAGGAGATACTTGATTGGGTCGATTTTATGAAGTGTCAAGGCATTAAGCGAGTTTGCTGCCTTCTTGACGATATACAGCTAGCTCGTTACTCCAATCTTTTAAGTACATATCAACAGGCATTTGGTAATGAGCAAGTTTGCTGGGCACCGATTAAAGATTATCATTTATCTGATTTAGAAACCCTGACTATTAAAATACTTCCTTTCTTGATAGAAGCAGACAAAAAAGGAGAGAAAGTAGTTGTCCATTGTGCTGGTGGCATCGGACGCACTGGTCATGTTCTAGCTGCATGGCTGGCTAGCGTGCGGGGATTATCAAACAAAGCGGCAATAACTGCTGTCAGAAGAACAGGTAGAAATCCATATGAAGCTGCGATCGCTGCTGCGGTGAAAGGCAAAAATCCCTTGAAAGTTGTAGCAGAACTGAATGCGCTGCTTGATGGTTGTCGTTTATGGGTGGGTGGCCAATAGCACGGTACATTATCTTGCAAAAAGGCGATCGCGGAATTATAATTCTGTATGATGTCCCTTTGCGTAAAGATAACTACGATTTTATACACAGCCCTAGTTCGTAAATTTCTATAAAAGCGATCGCCGCAATTAGGGAAAACTATGGGAGTATCAGCTTTGACTAGGAGGTGTTCTTCTCCTAGTTCCGCACCAAAGTAAATCCCTTCTTTGAGGTCGGGTTTCCCAGATGAATTTGAGTAAAGTACAGAGCCAATAAATCTAGCTAGAGGAAAGGTTGTCCAGGAGCAAAGGGAAAGAAGTCCTAGCATTAAAATCGGCTATCTGAAGAAGCATAACCCCCAAACCTTCGATCCAGAAATCTCGCAGTGAGGAAACTATGCAAGTCCAACTCAAACAGATCGTCGTCTCTCCCGGTCAGCAACTCCTAATGACTGATGTCAGTTGGCTGATGTACGAACAACTCCTAGAAGAGTTTGGGGAAAAACGAGGTTCGCGGATTAATTACAGTGAGGGAGTCTTAGAAATCATGGTGCCCTTACCTGAACATGAAGATGATAAAGTAATAATAGCCGACTTGGTGAAGGTGCTTCTTGAAGAACTTGATATTGAATTTAGAAGCTTGGGGTCAACAACCTTTAAAAGCAAAACTATGAAGCAGGGTATAGAAGCAGATGACTGTTTCTATATCGAAAACGAAGCAGCAGTTCGGGGTAAAAAGCGCATCGATTTAACTGTAGACCCCCCACCAGATTTAACCCTTGAAATTGACATCACATCCCGAACCCGGTTCGATAACTACGAAGTCTTAGGGGTGGGAGAACTATGGCGATTTAACGGAACGCAATTAGAAATTAACGTACTGCAATCGGGTCATTATGTCCAGGTGAATGAAAGTCCTCATTTCCCTGGTTTTCCCTTGAGTGAGGTAATTCCACACTATCTAGAACGCAGTAAAATAGAGGGGAGAAATAAAATAATGAAGGCGTTTCGTGCTTGGGTGAGGACAAGGATTGGAGAAAATAAAGGTAAATAATGTTACCTTCTGTAGATGTATTCTCCGTATTTACTTGTCTTTAAATATAGTTGAATTTTTTTGTGCCCACCTACTTAGAAGTAGCACGATAAACTCAAACTAAATCCTCACAGTAATAAAGGTGACTTAATTCAACACATTTTATTAACGGAAAATCTTTCACGCATATCTACTGTTATGGTAGGCGATCGCCAATATGACATTATTGAATTACTTTAATCGCTGTATTGTTTTCTATTTGCACTCATACTTATTAATTCAGATCGCAAATATGTCTATCTTCCTCTTTTAGCTTGGAGCTATTTTTCACATAATCACGCACCCAATTACACCCCTGTTTTAATAACTTATCTAGTTCCATGTTTTTCAAATCCCAGAGAATTATTGTTTTCTCCAAACCAGCAGAAGCAGATGCTAAAATATGGTCGTTGATAAAACTTACATTTCTAATTGCACTTTTGTGACCATGAAGACTGTGAAGTAAACTCCCATCACTTCTTTGCCAAACTTTAATTATTGCATCTTCTCCAGCAGAAGCTAAAAGTTGACCATTTGGGCTGAAATTTAAACTTAATATATCTCCTTTATGAGCAGTCAAAGATTTTATTAAGGTTCCATCACTTGTATTCCAAAGCTTAATTGTTCCATCAAAACTAGCAGATGCTAGTAACTTACCATCTGGGCTAAAACTTACATTTTTAACAGCAAAATTATTATTTTCTAGAGTTTTAAATATTTGCCAATTTTTACTATTTTTCCAAAGCTTAATTTTTCCATCTTTGCTACCAGAAGCTAAAATTTGACCGTTGGGACTAAAGTTAAGGCTGAGGATTTTATCATTATGCCCTGTTAGCGATTGCAGTAATTTTTTATTACTCACATTCCAAATATTTATAATATTGCTATCACCAATTGTTGCTAGAATTTGACCATCTTGATTAAATTTTATATCTAATACAGAGGTACTTTCTTTCCAGCTATCAAGTAATTTACCATCCTTAATTCTCCAAAATTTAATTACCCCATCAATACTGGCAGAAGATAGAAACTTATTGTTGGGACTAAAACTAGCACTTTCAACCGATTTTGGATGTTTTAGAGTTTGTAATAGTTTACCGTCAAAGCTCCAAAGTTTAACCGTGTTATCATTACTAGCTGTAGCAAAAATTTTACCGTCGGGACTAACACTCATTTTTTTGATAACATCATCATGGTCTGTAATAATTTTGAATAAATGCTCATTCAAGCTCCAAAGAATAACTTTTTTATCTTCTCCAGCAGAAGCAAGGGTGCTACTATCCGGGCTAAAACTTACACTGTAAACTTTATTAGTATGACTTAAGCTTTCAATTAATCGACCATCACTTCTTCTCCAAACTCTAACTTTGTTATCATCGCTAGCAGTAGCTAAAAATTTACCATCCCGACTAAAGCTGATACTATTCACCCAATCTTCATGGGATTTAAGTGTTCCGACTAATTGCCAATTATCGGTTTTCCAAATTTTAACTGTGTTATCTTCACTAGCTGTTGCTAAAAATTTACCATCTTGACTAAAACTGACATATAAAACTGCTTTATTATGAGCGTTAATAGTTTTAACTACCCTTCCATCTTTGCTGTTCCAAATTTTAACAGTTCCATTTTTATTGGCGGAAGCTAATAATTGTACATCAGAATTATTGGTTGAACTAATATTTGGAGAGTAATTTATATGCAAAATTGTATTTTCCGAATCTTGAATAGTTCTAATTAATTTCCAATTCTGACTTGCATTCCAGATATTTATTTTCCCATGACTATCGTCACTTGTAGCCAGATTTTGTCCATCGTCCGAAAAATTAATGCTAGCAGCCCAACCTCTTTTACTTTCTTTTTTGAGAGTTTTTAGTAAAATTCCGTCTTTCGAGTTCCAAAGCTTTACTGCTCCAACTTCATCAACTGTAGCTAATAAATTTCCATTTTTGCTGAAACAGAGAGCTAAAATTGCATATTTTTGCCGAGGAAAAGTTAATAATAACTTACCATTTTTATTCCAAATTTTAATATATTTATCTTCGCTCACAGTAGCTAATAAGTTTCCATCTGGACTAAAAGAGACTCCTTTTATTCCTGCGTTATGTCCTTCTAAACGGTTACGCTCTTTGGTAAAATTAACTGTCCGCTGTAATATTTCTAAAAGCTGAATTTTAGTATTTTTATCTACCCCATAGGTACTTTGAATTTGCGTTCCTGCTTTTAATGCTTCTAATAAAGCATCAAGTTTTTGTTCGGAAACAAATAGCACATTTGCGAATATACTTGAAGACTTAATTTTTTCTAATTGTGTTTGTTTAACCATTCTCGAAGCCCATAGTCCAGCTAATACTGCTACTATTAGGGTAAGCGCTAATATTCCACCTCCAACCTGAATTCGTCGTTTAGCCTTTTGGTTAGCTACAAATAAAACTTGATTTGCTTGTGTTAATATCTGTGTTGCTTCCGCTTCGGCTTGAAATCTTTTCTCAATATCCCGCTTTTCCACTTCTTGACTAGCATCTAAAAATCTTCGCTCCAAATCGCTTAGACCTTTATCTGCTGCCCAGTTGCGAGCATCCTGTAAGGTTTGTCCTCGCAATAAACGTGACTCATCCTCAAAGTTAGAATTAACCCAAGCATTCAAAGTTTCATTGTAGGGTCGAATGTTTGCTAGTATTCGTTCGAGCCATGTTTGATTAAATATCTCAGCATAAATGCAATTATATATTTGCAATTTGCCTTGGTGTTTGACAACTAATCCAGTTAAACGCAATTGTGTTTGTTCAGGACTGTCCGAAGCTAATATTTCTCCTTCTTGTAATATTTGTTGATACAATCCTAATAATCTTCCAGTCTGATTTTGCGAGCTTTGCGTTAGGCGATCGCGTATGGTTCGTAAATGCTCTGGTTCGTCCTGCGCTTCCCAGTTTTGGATTATTTGCGTTTGTACCAATTTCTCCACACATTCCCGTTCTTGGTATTCTGGGAATGAATCTTGAGAAATGCAAATCAGTTGACAAAGCTTTTGAGTCAAAAATGGCTGTCCGGAAGTCCACTTTAAGACCTCTTCGAGTATCGCTTTGGGTCTTGTAACTATTCCCTCTAAACCTCGAACTAAAACTTCTGCTTCATCTAATTCAAATCCTGCTAATTTTATCGCTCGACCAATATTAAACGGTGTGCGATTTTTATCAGCAATTAAATCAGAGGGAGTTGCCACCCCCAACAAACAAAAAGTGAGACGTTGATATTCTGGATTATCTGCCCGTTGATTATAACAAGCCCGAATAAAGGCAAAAAAGTCATCTTTGAAACCTATTCTTAAAATACTATCGATTTCATCGACAAAAATGATAATTTTTCCAGTAAATTCTGTTAGTAGTACATCATCAATCAACTCGCTCAATCGTTGCTTAGGTGGTAAAAATTCACGACTTCTCCACCAAGTTCCAAAATTTACTTTTTTCGATAAACCAAAACCCCTTAATAGCTCAGAAACGAATCCTGCATACCATTCTGAAGGGCTAACATGGCTGCCAATTCTTGTTAAATCAACTGAAGCGCATTGTATTCCTTGCTCTTTAAGCTGCTTCATAATATGTACCCGCAGGCTCGATTTACCCATTTGCCGAGAGTTTAAGACATAACACAAGTCACCATTCTTCAACCCTTCATAGAGGTCAGAATCAGCTTGCCGCACTACATAAGTTGGATGCTGATATTCGAGACTGCCTCCTAGTTTGTAGTAGTTGAAAGGTGTCATGATGTTTCCGATATATTTAGGGCTTCAAAATCAATTTTTAGATAAAAGACAAATATTTTTATAATTCTACTGTAAAAGATTTTTGTTGAAGAAATCTCTATTTTTTGAGCTTACCTGATTTTTTCTGACATTTACTGATTTTTTTTAGATTCCACTATTTTTTAGGTAATTTAACTCAGTAATAATACTGATTTTATATGTATTTACATTTATAGAGCAAAGTCACATAATCTTAATTAGCGATGAGCTTGATGTTGCACTGGCAATATCTTGATGTAATTAAACCCACACTACTTAAATAGAACCAGAAGTACATATGACCTACGACTATCAATATATTATCCAGATGGGAAACACCGTTTCTTTATCTGGAACAACTAAAATGGTTCTTCTAGAAAGTGCTAAACATGTTCGTCAAGCCCAGATTCGATTACCGAGATTTCTCAGCGAACCTGTTGTGACTGCCACTGTTCATAGCAAGCAAGGTTCTGGCACGATTTTTGCACTTTGGAATATTGATTACCAGGATGTGGAGAGTTTTTCTTTGGTTACATTTGTAGCTCAAAACATTCAGATTGGGGATGAGAGCGATCTCGAATTTTTGTGCAATTTTATGGTCGTTGGAGAAATTGAATAAGTACAAATATCTCCCAGATTAGGAACATCAATAATTATTCACTTCTACAAATTATCGGAGATTTATATGTCCTGGATGAAACTATTAGTTTTACCAACCTTAATGACGGCTTTAACATATACTGTGTTAGCTAGCTTTACAACTCAAGTTAATGCTAGACCACGAGACACTATAAAGAGAAATACACCCAATACTCAAATTAGTGTAAATATAGTAAAAGGAGATACTAGAGTCGATAATATTCCTTGCACTCAAATCTATGTTACTCTGAAAGAGTTTATTCCAACTAAACCTGAGCCAAATAAATTTAGTATTCCTAAAGAGAGGGATGTTAGTCAAGGTTCTTTATTTAAAGGTAATAATCTTAGTGAAGGTTGTAGCTATAATTTAGGATTTAATTATATTCCTAAGATAGGAGCTTACGGAGCAAGTAGTTTTCAAATTAGCGCTCAAGCTGGTCGAATCGTTAGTACTCAAGCAGTAAGTGACCCATTCCCTAACAATATTAACATACAACTATTTCCTCCCCCTCCCGTTCCTCGATAATTGAGCAATAGCTTGCTTGCAAGCTTTTGCGTAAAAAAGAATGAGTATAGAAAACTAGCTCATTTATTAATGCTAATTATTCAAGTGTTTGGGAGCATCTCAATTTGCCATGCTGAAGGTCGTCGGTAGCGAAGTAAAGCATCTTGCAAATTCAAGTTTATTCGCTACGCTTAGAATGACAATTCATATTTTGGCAAAATTGGGATGCTCCCAAGTGTTCCCGAAAATATTGCTGATATAACTGGCAGCGTGGGACTAGTTTATCACCAATTCTCTTAACGAGTCCCATACTATATAACTGATATGCCTGCATTGTCTCTATCCCGACTGCTTCGGTCGCATTAACTACTTCAAAAAATGCCTCAGCTAGTTTATTATTTGCTTTAAAAGTATTCAAATATCGGCGTAAATATTCTTCATATATTCCAGCGTTTGTAGGAGCATCTTGCAGTAATTTATCTATGGTTGTATCTCCAAGCGCAAGATGATAAAGTGCTAATCTAATTAAATGTGGATGACCTCCAAGCATAGACATTAATTCCTGCACTTGGGTTTGATTATAATCAAGCTTATGACGTTGGGCTAAATCTTCTATTTGTTCTTGAGTAAATTCTGCCAATTCAACTACTAAACCAACATTAAAGGGTGACTGATTTATATCTAATGACCCATAATTTTCAGTCGAATTTACCACAATTAACCGTAAATTTTCCCAAATATCTACAGTTTTAGCTTCCTCATGCCAACTACGTAACATTGAAAAAAAACCTTGGGAAATCTCAGAATACTGAAAGATTCTATCTACTTCATCTAATGCCAAAACTAAATTATTGTTAATTGGCATTAAAATATTGTCTTCAAAATATGTGGTGCAATTAATAATGCTACCTCTGTATTCATCCCAAGACTCATTTAATAAAGAAGGTAATTTTAATTTGTAACTAACATAATCGCAAAACCAGCGCAAAAAATTATCCAAATTGCTAAAAATTTTTGCTTCTGCTTGCAAAAAATTTAGACGTACTGTGTTGTATCTCTGCTGATTCGAGTGGGCAATAATTCGGTTGAGCAAGGATGTTTTACCCATTTGATGGGGAGCTTTAATACGAATTAGGGAACCAGATTGGAGAATTTTCTCATAGCAGCGCGTGTCAATCTGCCTCTGGACATAAAATAAAGAATTTTGAGGTACTGACCCTTCTGGATATTCTGGTACAAAATTATTAGTACTAGAGTCTGTTGTATGCAAAGACTCTAAATGCTGCATTTCGATTGGCAGAATATTTGTACTCCTAGAGCGCGATTCTTCAAAGGATACACTACGGGAACGCTCTACTGCTGCACGAAAATTAGTCTTATTAACCTCTTCCCCTAGTGCATCTGAAAGTAACTTCCACAGTTTGAAACCGACATCTTGCCGGAGATATTTGGCTGCATAACCTTCATGGCTGGCAATATCATCATAATTTGAACCTTGCCACGAGCCTTTCAGGACTATTATTTCCACATCTTTGAGATGTCTGTTGATTTTGCTGAAAATAGCTGCATCTAAAATTCGTAGTCCTTCTTCAAAGTTCATTATTTATTCCAAGTGATTACTGACAACTCAGGACACAGCACAATTTACGTAAATAAATATAGCAGTCCTATGTAATTTATTTACAAGCCTGTGTAAACTTATTTAATGAGGTTGTCATATGTGACTATGAAGCCACAGGAAGTTTACAAGGACAACATCCGCGTTACTATCGTCGAACCAGGCTTGGTAGATACAGAATTTAGCGACCTGATTTCTGACCCGATTAGCAAACAACGTATTGAAGAACGACGCAAGGCAATAACACCTCTGCAAAGCGAGGATATTGCAGCAGCTATAGTTTATGCTGTGACACAACCTGCTCACGTTAATGTAAATGAAATTCTGATTCGACCAACTCAGCAAGATAATTAGGCAGCGATTAGAAGCAGATGAATATATGTTGGATTCAGACAATATTTTTGACACTCTGCGCTATAAACAAATGACAGAAGATACCATTGCAATCGCTAGTTTTCACGCTCATGTCTATTACGATACTGAAACTCGTGAAGCTGCTGCCCATGTCCGCGAAGAATTGGGCACCTTATTTGAGGTGCAGCTTGGACGCTGGCGTGATGAACTCGTTGGACCCCACCCAAAATCTATGTATCAAGTTGCATTCTCACCAAATCAATTTGCTGAGGTTGTCCCCTGGTTAATGCTGCATCGTCAGGGATTAGATGTTCTTGTTCATCCGAATACAGGTGATGCATTGGCTGACCATGCAGTACATTCGCTGTGGTTGGGGGAAAAGTTGGAGCTTAATCTTGAGGTTTTAAAAACGCTCTAGCACAACTATATAAATTCCAGGTCGGGTGATACCGCTCCTGGAATTATATTTGGGGTTGAATACAGCCGTGACTGGTCAAGTTTTTGGAGTTTCTTCTGTATTGAATTTCCTTTTAGGTAAGTCGCCAAACATTTCAATCAGCGAATTGAACTTAGCATTACCTTTTGTCCAGGATGAAAGTAGTATTAAACTTTTTACTTTTTCTGGGTGTGCCAAAGCTAATTCCTGAGCAATTTGCCCACCCATAGAATGACCTGCTACATGAACTGTGGTAATTCCTAAAGAACTAAGTAGTGCTGCTGTATCATCAGCCATTTGCTTAATACTGTATGCACTATCCGGTGCAGAACTTTGTCCTACTCCTCGGTTATCGAATCGAATTACTTGGTATTTATTTACGAGCGTCGGCATCACTGCTGACCAGTACGAGGTATCGCAGTCAAATCCAGCAATTAATATTAAAGCCTCGCCCGTTCCTTGAACATCATAAAACAAATCAATCCCGTTAACATGAATTTTAGACATAATTTGTAATTTGGCGCTTAAGCAGAACTACAAGCAATATGCAGTTTTAATTTAAAGAATTAATCCAAGGTTACAACATGCCTTTTGATAGAGGTTTGTAAGTTGTAACCCACTTGATTATCCTTTGCCCGCGAACTAGCTCCTAAGAATATTCATGTGGCACATTTTGTGATTGATGGGGCAATTCGTTCTGATACCCGTGTGGAACCAGCACATAAGCCCGATAGCTATCTCGATCCAGATGCGATCGCCCTTGGCGACTCCGAAGGAGTATCGCCCAAACCTATCTCAACATTCTCCGTCAACCTCGCAGTGCTTGGACATGGGAAATAGAATTACGTCCTTGGGTGGAGACGTTTTGATTAGTTATTAGTTATTAGTCATTTAAACCTCTCCCCAAAAATGGCTCTGCGGAACTCTGCGCTTACCTTAGCGTTCCTTAGCGTTTAAAACATAACTCAAACTAAAAATGGTAAAAGATATAACACGCCGCGAATTTATCGCAACTGCGACCCTAGCAACCGGGTTTGCTCTGGCAGTACAGCCCGTTTCCGCCAAAGTTATTACCACAGATGCCAAAGGATTGGTTGCGGGTGCGGTGAAAATTCCCGTTAAAGATGGCGAAATTCCTGCTTATAGAGCGCAACCCAATACGGGAGACAACTTCCCAATTGTCCTGGTAATCCAGGAAATCTTTGGTGTACACGAACACATTCAAGATGTCGCCCGTCGCTTTGCCAAGTTGGGATATTTAGCGATCGCACCCGAATTATTTATCCGTCAGGGTGATGTCTTGAAGTTAAGCAGTGTTGACGAAATTCGTCCGATTGTTGCTAAAGTGCCGGATGCTCAAGTGTTATCTGACCTTGATGCTACAGTCGATTGGGCTGTAAAGTCATCCAAAGGTAACGCCGAGAAAGTCGGTATTACGGGTTTTTGCTGGGGTGGTCGGATTACTTGGTTATATGCAGCACATAATCCTAAGTTAAAAGCAGGAGTGGCATGGTACGGGCGACTCGTAGGCGATGCTACCGAACTTCAGCCCAGGTATCCCGTTGATATTGCTTCTACGCTGACAGTCCCAATTCTCGGACTCTACGGCGGTCAGGATACGGGTATTCCTGTCAACACAGTTGAACAAATGAGGGAAAAGCTCAAATCCAGCAGCAGCAAATCCGAAATCGTTGTTTACCCCAATGCACCCCACGCCTTTTTTGCCGATTATCGCCCCTCCTACCGCGAGAAGGAAGCGAAAGATGGCTGGAAACGTCTCCAGGCATGGTTTAAGCAGCATGGTTTATAAAGTTAACTGAAAATTTAAATCCCCGACTTCTTAAAGAAAAAGGGGATCTCGACAACTTACGGACTAACCTGGATGCTACAGTCGATTGGGCTGTAAAGTGCTTCCATTGGTAACGCCGAGAAAGTCGAAATTAAGGGTTTTTACTGAGTAGCGAAACGAGATAACATGGTTTTGTGGCTTTGTAGCTTTATAGTACAAAACTATTTACTGAGTAAATACGGTTGCTTTTAGTTTTGAATGTTAGCTATGCTAAATAAACGAACTATTAGCAAGGAAAAGATGTTATTTGAATTAGCCCCATAATTTAAATTGATAAGTACGTATATTTACAGAAAGTCTCCTAATCGGATATTGCAAGTCTTGATTACTACTTTACAATTTGGTAGGACTTACACGAATACTACTAAGGAATTTCAACTGCAATCAAAATTTATCCATAAACGGAGTAATTCTATCTTGATTTAATTAACTAAAGATGAGCATATTTAATAAAATTACAGCAACATTTCAAAAATCTAGAAAAGTTCTACAAAAAACTCTGGAAGAATATGTGACGTTTAGTTCAGAAGCTAAACAATTAACCTTGAAGAAAAAAACGGTTTTACTTCTTTGTCAACAAGCGCAATCCAGAGTTGAAAAAGTAAAAAGTTTACAACCCGATTCTGATGAGGGACTTATTGCCATAATAGAACATCAGCAAATTCAAGTTCAATTACATTTTACTCCAGAGAAAATAACTCTTGGTGAAAAAGATATTGAAGGTGAGCTTCGCTTATTAAAACCACCTCAGTTTGATAGTGACTCTATAGTTTATCGTTATCTTATTGCTAGCTGGAATATGTTTCTAGGAGGAAAAATTCCGAATGGGGCTTTACCACAAGGGGTTAAAGTTGAAAAAAATAAGATTTACTATACTCTGCCTCGAAATCAATCACAGCTTTTAGATAGTCTTTTCCATAATCTTGAAAAAGGTTCTACTTTAACAACTAATCTTAAACAAGGAGATTTAGTTATTGAAACTTCAGTATCATTGAATTTGAACGACTTAAAACTTCAAAATTTCCTCCAAATGTTAAATATTATAAAAGATAATAAAAATGATGACGCAAGTGTTTAATTTGTTTCGATAACCTAACAAATAAAAAGAAAGAAAAAATAAAAAGGGTTTAAAACCTATAAATTTATGGGATTTTCTTTTTATTTTTACCTTTTTAAAGTAAGTTAAGGCTATTATTTTTTACCACCAAAAAGTTTATATATCCCGTATCCGATAGCCCCTGCCGCAAGAATAGGAGCAGTTGCAACTATGGCAGTACCTGCGATTGCACCTCCGCCTACAAGACCACCAACCCCAGCAAGTGTACTCATAATTGCAGCACCACTTGCACCACCAGCTACCGTCACAAGACCAGCACCTGCCACACCTGCTGTAGCTGCAATGTTTGTAGCTGTTCTCGCATTTGCACGGGCATCACGTTCTTCAGAAGACAAATCTGGCTCGTCTTTAAACAAAGTGTTATTAAGTATCTTTGCCCCAGCATAAGCCGGTCCTGCTGCCAGCACCGCAGGAGCAGCCGCCATACCACCACCAACAACACCGCCTGCCGCAGCTAGGCCTGAAGTAATTCCAGCACCCGAAGTTGCTGCAACAGATAACCCTGTAGCGGCGCTAACAGCTGCTCCTGCCGCAGCACCAGTCTCTACTACTGCTCTTACCGTTTTTAGGTCATTAATACCCGTAGCTTTTTCTACAGTTTTTTCTGCTGCTGCTTCAACGACTTTCTTGGCAATATCTTCAAAACTCATAAATTATTTTTTTAAGGTAGGAATGACAATATCTAAACATAATTGTCGCTAAATATTAAACTGTATTCACACTAATATTATTCTTCTAAAACTTCATTAAAAATTATTATTTAATAGCCAATATTCTTTAAATTATAGAGCAAAGATGCCTGCTGCTTCAACTATATTTAGTACAAGGGCACGGAGCGTAGAATTCGTTACGCCGTTAGCACTTGGGTTTCGGCTGTGGAGTAAACCTTAACAAGCGATACCTATAATGAGAGTTCATATTTGAGTATCTAAGTACGTGAGTATGATCGATACTTAAAGCTCTATCGTGCTTGTTATTGGGCATTCTGCAGCTTACAAGCTTGAGCATTAAGTATTTGAGTTCTATATCCAAAGCGCGTATCAACTTACACCCCATGCCTTTTTTGCCGATTATCACCCCTCCTACCGCAAGACGGAAGCGAAAGATGGCTGGCAACGTTCTCCAAGCATGGTTTAAGCAGCAGCGTATTAAATGAAACTTAACCATACCGTCAACAAGTTTCGCCGTATCGTGAAACAATCAACAAACTCTATAAATTGTCATTATTTTACGTTTTGAATACTTCGTCAACTGGTATTTGATAGCCGTTGGCAAGACGATTTGTCATGTTCGCTGCGCCAGTAATTGCCATTAGTTCGCCGAATACGCATGCGTGCCAACTGGCGCAAATGCAAACCAACGCTTTTCGTCAGCTTCTCAAACAACGTAATATCCCACTTTACTCCTACGAAATTGAAGATTTTGAACTGGACTTAAAAAACTTGCGGGAATTCGCGCGGTTGTGATTAATACGCTTGAAGGATTTTTGAACGTCTTTAAGACATCAAGGACAACGCATGGCAAAACACTTCCCTATTGACTCCCTACTCTCAAAATGAGAGAATATATAAATCTCACCTGCTTTTTTAAATGCATTTAATTGCAATCAGTCGGTTACGGGAAGTAGCTGCTAAGTATCCTGATGTTAGCGTTCAAATTGAAGACTGGTATACACTGGTCAAAGCTGCGACTTGGCAAACTTTAACAGAGGTGCAACAATTATATACTTCAGCCGAGGCAGTTGGAAACTTTACTGTTTTCAATATAAAAGGGAACCGCTATCGACTGATAGTAGGCATCAACTATGTAAAACAAACTATTTATTTTAAGTATTTTTTAACGCACGCTGAATATGATAAGGATGAGTGGAAAAATGACCCTTACTTTTAATCGCGAAGTTTACGCTAATCTTTTAAAGGAAGCGCTGCCACGAGCAATTAACACGAAAGAGGAATACGAAAGAGCACTTTCCATTGTTGAAGCTTTAATGTACAAAGAAAATTTAACAATTGAAGAAGACCAGATTTATGATTTATTTATAATTCTAATTGAAAAATTTGAAGCAGAAAATTACCCATTACAAAATTTATCTACTCCTCACAGTCGGTTACTACACTTAATAGAAGCTAACGACTTAAAGCAAACAGATTTGCTAGATGTATTTGGTTCAAGTGGTATTGCTTCTGAAGTTATCAATGGTAAACGCGAGATTAGCAAAACTCATGCGAAGAAACTTGGCGCACGTTTTAATATTACTCCAAGTGTGTTTTTAGCATAAAATAGAGCATAAGCGGAACGACGGGAGCGAAAAGTTGTTGTTCCTTAGATAAATTCCTCAAGTCTTCATAATATGACTTTTTCACAGGCTTGTTTTCTGTTTTATTAGGACTTACGCTCGTATTGTCTGAAAAGCCCCAGAACCGTAGTGGTAATAGCTACGCAAGGCGAAACGCCTACATATTGGCGAAGGAAGCCATCCCGCAGGGTATTACCACTACATTCGTTATGTTTAGCGTAAGTCCTATAACTAATTTGGCAGTGATTCTGGTAACTGTGGAGGTTGAGATTGAAACCATTTTTGGTAGATTTGGTTATAAGTACCATTTGCTAACAGAGTGCCGATACCTTTGTTAATAATGCCCAAGTTAGGAGAATTTTGAGGTGTAGCAATGCCGTAATATTCTTCTGTAAGTAATTGACCAACTACTTGAATTCTTCTGAGACTGCCTGTTTTAATGGCGTATGAAGTAGCGAAAGCATCGCATAATACTGCATCAACATTGCCATTACTCAATTCTTGGAAAAATTCAGTTCCTGAATTAAAAGTACTAATTTTGGCATCTGGGATAGTTTTGGCAAAATCAGCACCAGGAGTACCAATTTGCACGGCAATTTTTTTGCCTTTGAGATTATTTAAGCCTTGAATATCTTGGGTATTTTCTTTAACTGCAATTGCTAATCCAGCTTTTAAATAAGGTCGGGAAAAAGAGATACTTTTGAGCCGTTCACGAGTGATTGTAATGCCATTAATTGCTGCATCGACTCTGTTTGCAATCAAAGTAGAAATCATCCCGTCAAAGGATAAACTTTCAAACTGAACTGCTAACCCGCTTACTTTAGCAATTGCATTCATTAAATCAATATCAAAACCTTCTAAGTTACCATTAGGGGCTTGAAATCCAAAGGGGATAAAAGTCGGGTCTGTCGCAACTTTGAAGATTTTTACACCGGATTTTATATCTGGTTTAGTCAGGGTTAGATGGGAACTGTTGCAGGCAATGACCAGCAATAGACAACAACCGCTGAGAATTAGCTGATTAAATCGACGATTAAGCCATCTTGCCATAATCTTGATTTTTTCTATAGTGGAAGATGTCAAATATAATATTCACGTCTTCATCTGACATTTCCGCATTTAAGGAATGCATTGATAGCCAGGGACTGAAAAGAGTTATAGTGATCGAGAGTTGAGTGAGGCACCTCTACATCTTGACGTTAATAAGCGTACTTCCTTACTCGACTTGCTTCATGGCTTCGCAGAGGAAGACTTGACATTAGAAGTCACGTTCCTCTCGTAGCAATTCTAATGTCGTAGGTGAACCAGGTGGTGGTGTCCAGCGAATTCTATCCATTGTTGCCAAAACTTCCTCACAAGACCGTTCATCTTTTTGAGGGTGTGTTCTACGATTTAGTTGATTATTTACCACTTCAATCACAAATTCTTCGAGTGCTTCAAGGGTCATCACCCTAAACTCCTCACAATACGGTAAAGTTCCAGTTATACAAAAAGGTTTCTTGAGCTATCCTGAAAGAATGATTGGTGAGAAAACCTTGCTATGAGCGTTATTATTTTAGACGATATCTTACAAGCATCTGGGCTTACAGAGAGTGAGTTTCGCCAAGAAATAGCACTACACCTGTTCGGTACAGGTCGCTTAACCTTGGGCTATGCGTGCCAACTTGCGCAAATGCAAACCAACGCTTTTCGTCAGCTTCTCAAACAGCGTAATATCCCACTTTACTCCTACGAAGTTGAAGATTTTGAACTGGACTTAAAAAACTTGCGGGAATTGGGACGGCTGTGATTGTTATCAGTGATACATCGGCAATTAGAAATTGAAGTTTAATCCTGAGGGGCGATGAAATAGGCTGAAAAGCTTTATATGTAAAGCATATAACATTTTGTGATAGAAAAGGATAAATCTCAATTTGCAAGGGGATTTTATTTTTATTTTTTACCGAATACCATCATTATCAATCGCACTGTAACTGTTATTCGGGGAAAGACCCAACCAAGGGTCAGAATTAGGAGTTAAGAAAAGTTGAGAATAAACTCTTTCATTCAGCGCATTCACATTCTGAGTTTGAGAACCCTGGATAAACCATTGATGAAGTTGGCGATGCAGCATATACTCGTTCCTGACGGTATCTAAAGCCATTGCCGCTTCAAAATTGCGAACAAGTTCATCTGGGTTCGCACTCGGGGATTTTTTCGCTTTGATTAATGAGATACTGTTGTTATCTAGCTTTGCATCATTAATATATAGTTGAGCTATCCGATTCCAAGTTGCTTCATCGCTAACTTCTGCGTTCTTATTCAAAAGAGGATTTTCCACCCTCATCTTACTAATAGCTATAGAACCTGCTGCAGTTGCACTCGGTGGTTGAGTTGAATTGTTTGAAATCCCCAATCTGGGAGAAGACGAGATACCCAATTTAGATAAATCTACAGCTAACTGAGATTGCAGCGAATTTAGGCGATCGCTATGATATTTTCTTAAAAAAGCTTCCCCAAGTTTAGGAGAAAGTTTACTATATTCCTTCACAGCCACTTCAGAAGTTTGCAACTGACGCAAAAAAGCCTTGGGACCGTACAATCCAGGAATCGCATCAATCGGACGACCGGAACTATCTAATATATAGTGAATGCTGTTACCTGTAACTGTCCTCTCCAATTTCCGTCCATCACCAAAATCAATCGTCACCTTTGGAGCAGGACGTACCGATTGCCAGTGGAGAATATAACGGTCTTGCAGTAGCTTGGAAATTTCTGCATTCGGATACAGTGCAACTCTAAAAAAGCGACTGTTCGCACAACTCAAATCTTGGTCGAGTTTACCCAGCAACCGCAAAGATAAAATCGGTTTACCAGTAGCTTTGGCTTTCTCTTTCGCCTGTTCTAAATCAGTATACCAGTACAACTTCGAGGCGTAGCAATCCCGCTGCTGACAAAGAGTATCTAAAGCTGCACGGATTTTGGGGGAGTTTAATTGATTTTGATTCTTCTGAAGAAATGTTTCTAACCCAGTTTGCCCTTGTTTCCGCAGTGTAGCAACTTCTTCAGATTTAGGAGTTTGGCTATATCCAACTTGCGAGAAACTCACACCCACAAGTGCGATTCTCCTTCGGAGACGCTACGCGATCGCAAAAATAACTTGAAAATTTTTGATTAACATATTTTGGACACAGGCAAAAAGAGGGGTACCATTTATGAATTCACCACCACCATAAAAGTTTCCGCAAATATTTTCATGGTTTATGGTTATATAGCCATAGAGATATAGGTTAATTCGTTTATATCAATCTCCCACAAACTACACTTCTGTCAAGATTGTAAAAATATTGTTACAATGAAGAGACAGCGATGACGCTACACGTAGCGAGGCAACCAAAATGGATGCCAATGAATTTTTGAGTAGATATGCAGCCGGACAAAGAGATTTTAAGGGTCTAAACTTAATTGCAGCGAACCTGAAGAAAACAAACCTCAGTGGAATTAACCTAAGTGGTGCCAACCTCAGTGGGGCCAAGCTGGACAAAGCGAATTTGAGTAATGCCAATCTCACTGGAGCCATCCTCACAGGAGCTAATTTAACTGAAACCAACTTACAGGGAGCCGACCTGAGTGCTGTAGATATAACTGATGTAAATCTGAGTCAAGCTTACCTGAGTGGGGCAATCCTACCTGATGGAGTTAGCCGAACTTCTGTATCCAATCACCTCAAATCGGTTCGATAACTTAGTAAAGAAAACAACTGAGTTCACGTAATTCAATTTTTGAAGGAATAATATAATGAGTATTGTCATGAAGTCGATTCTCAACGCAGATGCTGATGCTCGGTTTCTGACCCCTGGAGAACTGGCAGGGATTAAGGAGTTTATTGCCAGTGGTGAGCGTCGGGTCAAACTTGTACAAACATTAACCGAAAATCGGCATCGCATAGTTAAGCAAGCTGGAAACCAATTATTTCAAAGATATCCAAACATTGTCTCTCCCGGTGGTAATGCTTACGGTCAAGAAATGACTGCAACCTGCCTGCGGGACATGGATTATTATCTCCGTTTAATTACTTACAGCGTTGTAGCGGGTGATTCAGCACCGATTCAAGAAATTGGAGTCATAGGTGTTCGCCAAATGTACAAATCTCTCGGGACACCGATTGAAGCGGTTGCCGAAAGTGCTAGAGCTATGAAGAGTGTCACTACTTCGATGATGTCAGCGGAAGACGCTCGGGAAGTTGGCGGTTACTTCGACTACTTAATTGCAAACTTATGAATCAGCACATGAAATTATCTTTAGAGCAAGAATTTAGTATTAGAAGCTTTGCCAATCAAGTAGAGCAGATGTCTCGGGAACAAGCCCAGGATTTTTTGCTGATGCTGTACCAGCAGATGATGGTTAAAGATGCCACATACCAGGAATTGCTCAGGCAAGAGTGGAGACTCGATTCCGTTGAGTAAGAGGGTAGATTGAATCTCGTGTAATAGATATAGGCACAATTCATGTATTGTGCCTACAGGCTATTTTGAACTGTTAATCAAGGCCTCAAATTCTTCTAGAGTCTGACTCACACCAACAACCTTGGCACGTTGCATATATTGAGGGATAATTTCCACAACAGCGATCACAGGAAAAGTTGGAGAAATTAGAGACTTGACATACTTACCAGCAACCAATATATATATAGTTAACTTCTCAGCAGTGTAAATCCATAGCTCAGGAACAGCCAACGCTTCATAGGCATCAAGTTCCGTTTTGGAAGTCACATCAGTTTCTAACGCTAAATCGGGTGGTGGAACTTGGGATAAATCGACCCGTTCCTTACCAATAACAGCCTTATAATTTTCGATGTAGAAGCAATCATCAGGTTCAATACCAGCAGCCATCCCCTGACGTTTGAAAGTAGTCGAACCCAAAGGTTCCCAAGCACGTTTCTGGTATTTGAGAATAATTTTTACTAAATCGGCTAGCAATACCTTGGAGCGTTCATGTTCTGGTAAAGGTGCCATAATTTCTAAAATCCCATTGGCATAGGCAATTCTCGAAGCACGCTGCATTCCTAACTCAGCTAAAATCCCCTCAAACCGTTGCCAAGATATCGGCTGGAGAGTTACTTTTTCACCAGGTTCTAATTGCAAACGGATTCCAGTTGTCAGCATAGCGATTCTAATCCCTTGCTTCTACATCATCATTGTCGCATTTCATTCGATCTAGTGCGTGAGACTAAATTAGAATATAAATAAACAACTATGACCATCGGTGTTTGGATATTAGGGGATCAACTTTCGACAGAACAAGCAGCACTACAAAAAAATAGCCCAGTAATATTCATCGAATCGCTGCATCACGTCCAAGCACGTCCCTACCACAAACAAAAGCTAGTATTAATTTGGTCAGCAATGCGCCATTTTGCCGAGGAATTGCGCCAATTGGGTCATTCAGTCACCTATAAAACAGCTGAGAATTTTACACAACCCCTAATCGAGTGGATAAAAGAGCATAAAATTACAGAACTGCGGGTGATGGCACCAACAGATAAACCATTTGGCCAATTAATTCAGAAATTAGAATTACCTTGTAAAATTACCACGATCCCCAACAACCATTTCCTCTGGAGTAGCGAAGAATTCCAAAAATGGGCAAAACCTCGCAAGCGGATGTTGATGGAAGACTTTTACAGAGAAGGAAGACGACGCTTTGATATATTGATGGTAGGAGATAAACCAATTGGCGGACAGTGGAACTTAGATAAAGAAAACCGTCAACCGCCAAAAGGTAGATTAAATACACCTCCAGCAAAATGGTTTGAACCAGATGCGATAACAACTGATGTAATTGAATACGTCAATTCTCTCACGATCCCAACCTATGGCGAATTAGAAAATTTTCGTTGGGGAGTGACTCGCAAAGATGCATTGCAAGTATTAGACTGGTTCATCGAAAATCGTCTGCCAAATTTTGGTCCCTATCAAGATGCAATGGTCACAGGGGAAGAAACAATGTGGCATGCCATGATATCCCCGTACCTAAATATTGGATTACTGCAACCATTAGAAGTTGTCAAAAAGGCAGAACAAGCATATCAAGAAAAACAACTCCCCCTCAACAGCGTCGAAGGCTTCATCCGTCAGGTGATGGGTTGGCGGGAATATATGCACGGTATATATGAATACGTCAGTGCAGATTATCCCGAAAAAAATTGGTTCAACCACACCCAACCCCTACCAGAATTTTTCTGGAATGGTGAGACAAAGATGAATTGTCTACACCAAATTCTCACCCAAGTGCAAGATATCGGTTACGCCCATCATATCCAACGGTTAATGGTATTGAGTAATTTTTCTCTCATCGCTGGATTTTCACCCCAAGAAGTTGAGAATTGGTTTCACTCTGCCTTCATCGACGCTTACGATTGGGTAATGCAAACCAACGTCATCGGGATGGGGTTATTTGCAGATGGAGGAATATTAGCCTCAAAACCTTATGCCGCATCGGGAAATTATGTAAATAAGATGAGCGATTATTGTAAAAGTTGCGTTTACAATCCCAAAGAACGCACAGGGGAAAAAGCCTGTCCCTTCAACTTCTTCTACTGGGACTTCTTAGCTCGTCATCGAGAAAAACTGCAATCCCAAGGAAGGATGAGCTTTATTTTGGCAAACCTCGACCGAATGGATGAAGGAGAATTACAAACCATCCAGCAACAAGCAACAGAATGGCACAGAGAAAACCAGTAGTCATTTTCATCATCCATCCGTATCCTACCCTACGGTTAATTAATCATTTATTTTTCATTTTGTTTGCAAGAACCCCACTCAACACTCATAAAGCTACGCGATCGCGGGATATAATATCAAGTCCGGTAAATGACTCATAATTCCTGTTCCATTATTTTCTTTCTTCGTGTCCTTCGCGTTCTTCGTGGTTAAAAAAGAATATATGTTCTTAACCACAAAGAACACATAAACGGAGCGCTCCCGGAGGGTAGGACACGAAGAAGGAATTTTTACGACTGTGTACAGGATAGGTATACTTACCGGGAGGGGATAAAGGGGTGACCTTGGTTGTGTATACGGGTATTACAACTAATCATCCGAACTTGATATCAGGGGTGGAAATTAATCAGAACCTCATCGCAGACACGAAAGAAAGCATATTTTTCGACAAAAACCCATCGCTAAAACGACGGAATCTAGTCAATAAACCCAGTTCTTCAGGCCGGGGTGTCGCTAGATGTAAAATCATCTCCAGCAACCAAGGAGAAAGACGTTGACACCAAACAGCCAAATGACTTTGCCATCCAACCAAAATTTCCGGTGCATCATGACGCAATCCCGTGACCAGTGCTTGTGCCACTTGTTGGGGAGTCATCGTTATCACCCAGCGAAATATTTTTAAGTCACGCACCATATCTGTATCCGTCAGGGAAGGTAGTAATGCACTCACCCTGATATTGTATTGCGCAAGTTCGCGACGTAAGGCCTGGGTAAACCCTAAGATTGCAAACTTAGTGGCTGAATATGTTGCCATTGTCGGTGCAGCCACCTTACCCATCAAACTCGACACATTTACAATCGTCCCATCCCTTTGGCTTGCCATCCGTCGAGCAATCAGATGAGTCAGGGTGTACGTTCCTAATAAATTAAGAGAAAGTTCTTCTTGCATCTGAGGCAGTTTAGATTGCAAAAACGAAGTTTGGTAAGCCACACCAGCAGAATTGACCAGTAAATTAATTGGCCCATGATTCCGCCAAACTTGGGCAATGGCAATATTTACCGCAGTTGGCTGAGTCAAATCTACTGCCATGATGACAGCTTCTACACCCATCCCCTCGATTTCTTTCGCTACCTCAGCTAACTTTTGGCGATCGCGTGCTACGAGTATCAATCGCTTCATCCCGCATTGGGCTAATTCTAGTGCGATCGCACGACCAATCCCACGAGAAGCTCCAGTAATCAGAGCTACTTTACCTTGAATATTCATTGGTTTTAACCTCCAGAATCTATGTCTTACCGCATTGTTCTTCCGTCTCGGCACAGGGTAAAACAAATAATCAACGGAACTAAGCCTTTACAAAGGATTTTCAAAGGAACACATCAGCAGTTCTCCTAAATACGAGCCTTCACCTGACTCATTGCAACCACACTCTAGCAATTAAATCAAGCCTGCGCAATGTTTATTAATAAGGATTTCTTAATACTAGTTAGCCACAAGTATATATAAGGAATTTATTTTTAAATAAGTTTTGATTAATACTCGCAAATCAATATCTTGATCCCCTGACAAGGGATCAAAGCATCCCTGCTGTATGAAATAACTTCGCTATCTCCTCAAAGTAAACCGTCACAAATAATACATAATCAGTTGATTTAAAATAAATAACCCAATTTCTTCAAGAAATCGGGTTTTTGTATATTTAGATAGTCCTGAGTCCTATTTCATCCTCAAATAAACTTTTTAAGACCCCAACCGCTCTCAGAGTCGTCCGTTTTCCCCCACAAAACCTCCTTCTTCCTTCTTCCTTCATTTGATTTAAAATAAATAACCCGATTTCCTCAAGAAATCGGGTTTTTGTATATTTAGATAGTCCTGAGTCCTATTTCATCCTCAAATAAACTTTTTAAGACCCCAACCGCTCTCAGAGTCGTCCGTTTTTCCCCCATAAAACCTCCTTCTTCCTTCTTCCTTCTTCCTTCATTCAATTTAAATAACCCAATTTCTTCAAGAAATCGGGTTATCGTGTATTTAGATAGTCCTGAGTCCTATTTCATCCTCAAATAAACTTTTTAAGACCCCGACCGCTCTCAGAGTCGTCCGTTTTCCCCCATAAAACCTCCTTCTTCCTTCTTCCTTCTTCCTTCATTCAATTTAAATAACCCAATTTCTTCAAGAAATCGGGTTATCGTGTATTTAGATAGTCCTGAGTCCTATTTCATCCTCAAATAAACTTTTTAAGACCCCGACCGCTCTCAGAGTCGTCGGTTTTTCCCCCATAAAACCTCCTTCTTCCTTCTTCCTTCTTCCTTCTTCCTTCTTCCTTCTTCCTTCTTCCTTCTTCCTTCATTTGTTATAAATATTCCAAAAACTGCTCTCGTGTCATCGGCTCAGTCAAAACTAAACCAACACCAGCCAGGGGATAATTTTCATCTATTAATTGCCCTGCAATAGAAATATAAACTTTGGCTTCAGGGTCAAGACTGGTAGCGGTATATAGCACCTGAGCCAGCCGATATATCATCGAAGTAGTACCAGCACCCAAACTAAATTCATCCGACAAATTTACGTAAATTCCCTCATTCGTAACTCGCAAATCTAGTAATTTAGTACCAGCCGGAATTGTCGTACTTAATTTGTGAGTTTGAGGATTATTCAGGAGATTATTCAAAGCAGCTTTTAATGCCTCTTGCTTTGAGCCACTATTGACAGCAAAATGAAGCGGTACTAATCGAGTTTGCTCATTTTCAGTTAGCAACCAATAAGTTTGGGGTTGCAGTTGGACTAACTCTTGTCGTGAACCAATCGGCTGTTGGGTTGCTTGCTTTGTCCACCAACCTGTCATTCCCACAACCGTCAACAACAGAAACACCAACCCGAGTGCAATTTCAGTTTGGATTGGATGGGTATGTTGGCTTTTCATAAGGACTCCACAATTTACGCAAAATCTCTCCAACTCCTTACCTATATCTCTCTATTTCTTTCTTACTTGGCGTACTACCCTTCAAGAAGGCGTACAGCGCCTATGGCGTACTTGCTCGTTAAATAAAGAAAAAAACCTTGCTCCCCTCTTAAACTAATAAAACAATTTGAGGAACTTGTGAGCAAAGAAATATTAAGAAACTCAAGCATTAGAATTAAACACACCCAAAGATAGATGAACAACATTACTGAGTAATGTTAATAACATAAAGTATGAAAATGAGTAAAATATGCGGTAACCTAAGTGAGTTAATCTCGAAAAAAAATCGCTAAAAAAGAGAACAGAGGGGAGTATGTCACTTATAAAAATACATCAAAAGCCCTCACCCCCAGTCCCTCTGCCAAGATTGGGAGAAGGGGTGACACGCTCCTTTGAAAGCAATTTTAACTTCAAGAGAGGAATTCGCTATGCATGAACTAGTTCAATCGATATTAAATGGTGATGAGAAAACCGCTTTGCGGGAATTGCTGTTGATATTAAGTGGCTCAGGGAAGAAATATTTTCTGAGAAACGAAATAGTACAAGCTTTTGGGCAATATTGCGAACAATCCGAAAAACCTCCATACTTTTATCATTCTTCTTCTGTGGGTAAATTAATAAACTATACCCATGAAATAATTTTAGAAGACGAAAATAGTTGGTTTCTGGTACGACCGAGAATTGCCAGTCAAGAAGCTTGGCGATTAACAGCAGATATGACAAGCTTTGAAGTTATGACACCCCAAGTTTTGTTAGATGTGCGCGATCGCCTGGTTAACCGCTATCAACGGCACATCCTAGAAATAGATTTGCATCCATTTTACAAGGATTCGCCCCAAATCGATGACGCCCGAAACATCGGTCAAGGTTTAACTTTCCTCAACCGCTATTTGTGTAACCAACTGTTAACAGACCGACAGTATTGGGTAGAAGTATTATTTAATGCCTTGCAGCGATTGAAGTATGACCGCATTCCCCTACTAATAGGCAATCGCATGGCGTCGGGTGACGCTTTATATAGTAATGTCAAGCTGGCATTGAAATTTCTAAACTCGCTTTCACCAGAAGAATCTTACGAAAAATTCCGCATTGAACTACAGGAACTCGGATTTGAACCAGGTTGGGGTAACACAGCATCCAGGGTGCGGGAAACATTAGAATTACTTGACAGACTCATTGAGACTCCAGAACCCGGTATACTGGAAGCATTTGTTGCTCGGGTGCCGGCAGTATTTCGGGTAGTGATGATTTCGATTCACGGGTGGGTTGGTCAAGAAGACGTGTTGGGAAGACCGGAAACCAGCAGTCAAGTTGCTTATGTGTTGGAACAAGCACGGAACTTGGAAAACAAACTTCAAGAAGAAATGATTACAGCCGGACTCGGTTTATTGGGGATCAAACCCCACGTGACTATTTTGACCAGGCTGATACCCAACTGTGAAGGGACACATTGCGACTTGCGTCAAGAGAAAATTGAAGGCACAGAAAATGGTTGGATATTGCGGGTACCATTTGGGGAATTCAATCCGGAAGTTACCCAAAATTGGATTTCTAAATATGAGATTTGGCCTTACTTAGAAACATTTGCCCTAGATGCGGAAAAACAACTGTTAGCGCAACTTGGGGGAAGACCAAATTTAATTATGGGGAATTACAGCGACGGTAACTTAGTAGCATTTCTCCTGGCACGGAAGATGAAAGTTACTCAATGTAATATTGCCCATTCCTTAGAAAAACCCAAACATTTATTTAGCAACTTATACTGGCAAGACTTAGAAGAACAATACCACTTCTCAGCCCAATTCACCGCCGACATCATCAGCATGAATGCGGCAGACTTCATCATCACATCGTCCTACCAAGAAATTGTCGGCACACCCGACACAATGGGACAATATGAATCTTATAAATGTTTTACCATGCCCGAACTATATCATGTAGTAGACGGCATTGATTTATTTAGTACCAAATTTAACATGGTGTCACCAGGGGTAGATGAGAAAGTATTCTTTCCCCACACATTTGAGCGTGAAGAAAACAACCGTAAGCGCATCCGTGAGTTACTCTTTCAGCGTGAAGAAGCGAAAATTTTAGGAAAATTAGAGAATCCAGACAAACGAGCAATATTTGCGGTAGCCACCATCACCTCGATTAAAAATCTCTCAGGATTGGTGGAATGTTTTGCAAAAAGTGCAGCATTACAAGAGCATTTTAACTTAGTTCTCATCACCGGGAAACTGCATCCAGATGAAGCGATAAACTCCGAAGAAGCGGGAGAAATCAGCAGAATTCACGAAATAATAGAGGAATATCACCTCCAAAGTAAAATTCGGTGGTTAGGGATACGCCTATCGAACATAGACTTAGGAGAAGCATATCGAGCGATCGCCGACCTGCAAGGAATATTTATCCACTTTGCCAGCTATGAAGCGTTCGGTAGAACCATACTAGAAGCCATGTACTCAGGAGTACCAACCTTTGCCACCCAATTTGGAGGTTCAGCAGAAATTCTCGACGAAGCAGACGAAGTATTTCATCTCAACCCAACCGACTTAGAAGGCACAGCCAAGAAAATACTACACTTTATTGAAGAATGCGATCGCAACCCAGAATACTGGCAACAAATCTCCGAACAAGTAAATCAACGAGTCCACAACAAATATAACTGGCAACTACACACCAAAAAACTCCTCCTCCTAGCCAAACTCTACGGATTCTGGGACCTAGTAACCCAAGAAAATCAAGAAGGACTACTCCGCTACCTAGAAACCATATATCATCTCATCTACAAACCAAAAGCCGAAAAAATCCTCGAAAAACACATGCAAAAATAGAAAATCCCTCCTCTTGTCCCCCTCTCTTCCTTTGCGTCCTACCGAAACGGAAGACGAAGCGTCTATTGCGTCTTCGCGGTTAATAAAAAAAACCACCCCAAAAACCAACAAAATAGCTATATCCTCAATTTAACCAACAAACGCACCCCTAATTATGTACAACCCCTATGAATACATTTACTTACACAGACTGGACATTTAGCGAAACCCAATTCCAGCCAGAAAAAATACACCATAGAGAAACCGTCTTCACCATCGGCAACGGATACATCGGAACACGGGGATGTTTTGAAGAAGGATATACCAGAGCAAACCCAGTCAGCATCATCCACGGCATCTACGACGACGTACCAATAGTTTACACCGAACTCGCCAACTGCCCCGACTGGTTACCCCTCATCATCACAATAGATAGCGATCGCTTTCGCATAGAACAAGGAGAGATAATCACCTACGAGCGACAACTAGACATCCAAAAAGGTATACTCCAACGGAAACTGCGTTGGCGAAGTCCCACCGGAAAAACAGTAGACTTAGAATTTGAACGCTTTGCAAGTAAAGCAGACGAACACATCCTAGCAATCCGCTGTCAAATCACACCAGTAGATTTTGATGGATTAATCGAAGTCCAGGCAAGCATCAACGGCTATCCCGAAAACGAAGGTTTCAACCACTGGGAATTATTAGATCAAGGGAAATTCCAACCAGGTATCTGGCTGAACCTCCGCACCCGTAATACCCGCATTCAACTGGGCATGGCAGCGACCATGAGAATCTCCGGGACAGAAGCATCACTGCAAGTTACCAACCCACCGGGTTATCCCACCCTCACCAGCAGCTACCTTGCCACCTGCGGACAAACGGTGATAATAGAGAAATTGGTGACAATTTTTACTTCACGAGATGTAGAAAATCCCGTTACAGCCGCCAAAGAGAAACTAGCCACCCTACCAGAATACTCAGTATTGGTAGATGCCCATGAAAAAGCATGGGAAGAAATTTGGCAGCAAAGCGATATTTTAATAGAAGGCGATGTCAAAGCCCAGCTAGCAGTTAGATACAACCTTTTTCAACTGTTGATAGCCGCACCTAGGCATGATGATAAAGTTAGTATCCCCGCCAAAACCCTTTCCGGCTTCGGTTATCGCGGACACGTATTTTGGGATACAGAAATTTTTATACTGCCATTTTTTAACTTTACACAGCCAGAAATAGCCCGTAACCTATTAACATACCGCTATCACACCCTTGGAGGAGCGAGACGGAAAGCAGCCCATTACGGGTATAAAGGAGCAATGTATGCTTGGGAAAGTGCCAGTACAGGAGATGAAGTCACACCCCGGTGGTTGCCGCCGAACGACCCCTACGGTGAAGATATCAGAATTTGGTGCCGCGATCGCGAAATTCACATCAGCGCAGATATTGTCTACGCCGCTTGGTACTATTGGGAAGCTAGCGGTGACGACCAGTGGATGCGTGACTGTGGAGCCGAAATAATTCTCGACACCGCCGTTTTTTGGGGAAGTCGAGTTGAGTATAATACCAAATCGGAAAGATATGAAATTAACGGCGTCATTGGAGCCGATGAATATCATGAATTAGTCCACAACAACGTTTTCACCAATCGCATGGTGCAATGGCACCTAGAAAAAGCAATTTTCGTCTACGATTGGTTGCGGGCCACTTTCCCCGAAAAAGCAGCCGAACTCAAAGAAAAACTATCAATCACAGCAACTCGGAAAGCACGCTGGGAAGACATCATTGAAAATATCTGGATTGCTTACGACCCGACCACAAAGCTTATCGAGCAATGTGACGGATTTTTCAAGCTAGAAGATATCAACCTCAATGACTACGAACCCCGCACCCGTTCCATGCAAGCAATTCTTGGCATCGAAGCTACCAATAAATACCAGGTACTGAAACAGCCGGATGTATTAATGTTGCTGTTTTTGATGCGGGAATCACAGGAATTTCCCTACAGCCAAGAAATCTTACAGAAAAATTGGGACTACTACGCACCCCGTACAGATATTACCTATGGTTCCTCCCTCGGTCCAGCAATCCACGCCATCCTAGCATCTGACTTAGGGAAAACAGAGGAAGCGTATGAACATTTTATGCAAGCAGCGTTAGTGGATTTAGAAGATGTTAGGGGTAACGCTCACGAGGGTATTCATGGTGCTAGTGCCGGGGGTATTTGGCAAGCTGTAGTTTTTGGCTTCGGAGGGATCAAACTGACAGAAAGTGGAGCCGTTGCAAATCCTCATCTTCCTTGGGGGTGGAAGCGTTTGCGGTTTAAATTGCAATGGCGTGGAAAATGGCAAGAATTTGATTTAAAGAATGATACGATTATGGAAATTCGCGGATTTATCTTTGATTTAGATGGCGTGTTAACTGATACTGCCGAATATCATTATTTAGCTTGGCAGAAATTGGCAGACGAAGAGGGTTTACCTTTTAGTCGAGAGGCAAACGAAGCCCTGCGGGGTGTATCTCGTCGCGAATCCTTGATGCTGATAGTTGGCAATCGGCAATTTCCAGAAGCAAAACTGCAAGAAATGATGGAGCGGAAGAATAAGTATTATGTGGAGTCAATTGAACATATAACCCCAGTAGATTTACTGCCGGGGGCATTGGAATTATTGGATGAATTGCGTTCTTGTGGGATAAAAGTAGCAATTGGTTCCGCTAGTAAAAATGCCCGACCTGTGGTGGAGAAATTGGGAATTGCCAGCCATGTAGATGCGATCGCCGACGGTTACAGTGTGGAGAATCCCAAACCAGCACCCGATTTATTTTTGTATGCAGCACAGGAATTGGGATTGCAGCCAGCCGAATGTGTGGTAGTCGAAGATGCCGCAGCTGGTGTAGAAGCAGCAAATCGTGGGGGAATGCGGGCTATAGGGCTAGGGCCAGTTGAGCGAGTTGGTGCGGCTCAGGTTGTCTTACCGAGTTTAGCTGGGGTGACATGGGCAGAGTTACAAGAGAAATTGCAATGAATGAAGGAAGAAGGAAGAAGGAAGAAGGAAGAAGGAGGTTTATACTAAAGACGGTTTGGAACTTTACTTTTAAACGCAGAGGCTCGCGCTCGGTAAACGCAAAGGTACGCAGAGTTTTTTGTTCAAGTTTCTGCTCTGATGTAAAGTCCAGATATTAACCGTTTGCAATATATATATGTGAACCCAGACCCCAACTCAAAACGGGCAACTTTGATTAGGTCTGGGTATTAAAAAGAACAGGGAGGATAACGGCAATTCAATTTGTAAAACTTAACCAAAATAGATGCCTATCTAATGTCATGATGAATTAGTTCATAGTTTGTTGTTTTATTCTCCGCAAAAAAGGTGGCTAATGGAGGTAGGCCTCTAAAAGAGCCATCTTTTTTGCTATTTTGGTTTGGAGCGTTGCTGCTTGTAAAATTCGGCAACCTTTTGGACATAGGTCGCAGTGAAGCCAGTTTTGCACTCAGTATAACTACCAGTCATCCACCAACAAGCAACTCCACGCACAGCAGTGGTTTCATTATTTTTAGTAGCACTAGTGTACTGTTTGTTAAGCTCCCTGCGGGTGATGCAGGAAACAACTTGACCTGCGAGTTCTGGACTATTCTGAAATTGCGTTGGTGTAACTTCCTTTTTCAGACAAGTTTTTGACCAGCCTTTGAGAGTTTCTGGTTTAACTTGCCAGTCGCTGTAATATCCATTATTACTCCCACCAGATTGCGGTGCAGCCAGTCGCAAGGCCTCAACCATCGCAGCAACTTGGGCATTAGAAACTTGCTGTTGTGCTTGAGCTAAATATTGGGATGTTCCGATGACAGCGACTCCACATAGTAGTAATCTGATGAAGTTTTTCTTCATGATGGACTGATTTTAGAGAACAATATTTAGCATACTAGGAATAGCACCGAGATAAGCAAAAAAACCTGCTGTTCGGCTTTCACTCATGCTTGATTTGTAGTGTCAAGCTCATAGTAGAGATTTTAGACGTGCAAGACCGATTTTTACTATGAAAGATGCCACTTGGGTTAAAATCTTTACTAATCCTGCCCAAGTCAAACATATCTTTTTAGCTGATTGCCGATTCACAACTTCTCCTAACCTTAATTATTGATTTAAATCTACATATTAAAACTATATTGGTGACAATTAAAGATTATTGCAATTTTATAGTAACTTAGAAAAATTGTTAGATAATTTGAAAGAATAGTGACGAAATGATTGTGATGACAATTGACCATGACCGTTTGTTCAAAGAATTAATTTCTACATTTTTCCTCGAATTTGTAGATTTGTTTCTACCTCAAATTGCGGTTGATATTGATAGAGATTCTATTCATTTTTTACCGCAATGGGTTCGTGGATACTTACTTGGACTTGAATGCATCAGAAGAGCAAGTCTTTTAAGCTGCGGTCGATACAATAGGGTTAAGCAACAAGGAGGAATATATGGAGATTGTAACAAGCTGGGAACGAAAAGCTCTTGAAAAAGTAGCGGTGAATTTACTACGGGAGGGTATGACTGTAGAAGCAATTGTTCGGGTAACAGAGTTGAGCGTGGAGCAGGTACAGCGGTTACAGGCAGAACTACAAATTGAACAAGGTAGCGGGAGTTAGAAATATTGACTATGGTTAAGGGGGTGCGATCAGGGGACTACTAATAGAATTTAAGTTCTAATTTGATGGCGTATAGAGCATAATAAAAAAGTAACGCCGATTAGACCTATTCCAGCCAATGCGGCAGTAGTGTTTGGCTCTGGAACTTTTTGAGTTGTCAGTACAGAGATGGTGCCATTTATTGTCACTCTTCCTTTACTGGGGCTAGTCGGATCTACTAAAAGATTAGCGACTTGATAAACTTCAGAACCAGTAAGCATACCTGTTGCACCTTGAAATAAACCTTTTCCACCAGTGATGTTATTAGTATTAGAGCCAGTGGTGGTCAGCGTTTCACTATTAAGAACTCCTGTACCGTTATCAACTGCATAAAATAATTTGTTGTTGCCTTCTCCAAATAACGTAACTCCACCAAGTGGTAAATTTTGCAAGCCAAATGTTACTGGATTGGTGCTATAACGATATGAACCACTACTTAAGTCTGTTTGAACATAGAGTAAACCACTAGCTTTGGTCAAGCCAAAAGACGCATTACTACTTGAGCCTGAAATAGTTCTTGCTGTTATATCTTGAGTAATAGAATTACTAAGCATAGATGATGCGTCATAGGTGGCATTAAATGTATAAGTAGTTTGCGCTTTTGCACTTTCTATGCTTAATCCAAAACCAACTAAAGTCAGAATTCCTAGAAGCGATGAAGTATATAAGCGAGGCATAATTTCTCCTATAATATAGTGGAAATTACTGAGTATAATTATTAGGATACACCAACAAGGAAGAATTTTACCTTACTTTGATGTTTGATTAAAGTGGGTCGTTCGTCAGCTTACTACGTTTGTGGTGTTACTCGGTCGTAGCTTTTGAAAGCGCGATCGCCCAAAATGCTGACATTATTTCTTCTTTGTAGACTGAGCCGCTCTTGATTCCACAGTAAACACCGGAATATCTTCAAGTTGGACCTCACACAAATTATATTGTTCGCAAACCAAACTCAGACGACTTCCTGGGGTTTTGACAGCATTCACAGAATGAGTTAAATTGCCTTGAAAATAAAGTAAAGTATTCATTTGCGGCTTAATCTGCCCCACTTGACGTTTATGAGAGCGCAGTACCAGTTCACCCCCTTCCATATCCGGTGGTACTTTAACATAGAGGACACTTACTTCCTGTGGTGGTTCAATGGTTTTACAGTAGGAACGCAAAGAGCGATCGATGTGGGGATCGACACGGGAACCTTCCTTTAACAGTAAGGGATTGAGGTAAAAAGCATTACACAATGGCTGGAGGGCAAAATCTAAATAAGGCTTAAAAAAAGGAAAACGCTGCTCCACTTGTGTTAATCCAGAACGCTGGAATACCACTGAAAATCCCTTAGTGCCTACAAAGTCTCGGTTCAGGTTGTTGACAGCAAAGTAAGGACTAGCTTGGACTTCTCCCCACAAATTGTTGAGATAATTACTGGGGAAGGCATTGAGTTGTTCGCGATAGTATTTCAAAACAGATTCGATGATTTGTCTGATATATTTTATAATTAAATATATTATTCTTCATTGTTGCGTGCAAAATTTACTTTCAAAGTAAACTACCTAAAGCTGGTCAATGTTAAAACCCGGAGTTTCTAACTATTCAAATGTGTCATTGCGACATAAGGAAGCAATCTCAAGGTCTTTGCGCAAAACTACAGTTTTCAAGGTAGACGAGGTTTAATTATAATTCGATTCGTCAATTACCAAATTCACTAATTATAGCGTTTCTTAGTCTGCTGAGGTAAAAATTTATCTGCGGTTAATTCAATATTCTGTACTTCAAGACGGTGAAAATCGCTATAACTAACTACTCTTGTTCGATATACTCCGTAGTCAGCATTCCCGCAAATCCCCAATTTTCTGGCTCTATTTCGTCAATAATAATATGCGTATGCTCTGGTCGTTTGCCAAGAACACGCTGTAGAGTTTGAGTAATCTCTTGGACTATCTGAGCTTTTTGTTCAGCAGTTACACCGTCTTTTGTAATGCGAACGTTTACATATGGCATATTTGTACTTACTGATAAATTAGGCACTATAACTGCTTATCATAGCTGTTTATCGCCATAATGCTAACGGCGGTATTTGATAAAGGTTGTAAAGGCAACTCCTAACATCAGAAGCGCAATCGCACAAACTCCATTCCATCCCCATCGGCTCCAAGCATAAGCACCCAAAAACGACCCTAGTGCCCCACCAGTAAAGTAGAAAAAAATGTAAAGGGCATTTAAACGGCTGTGAACCTCCGTAGGTAGACGATAAATCCGGGCTTGATTGGAAATTAACACAATTTGTGCCCCTAAATCCAACAAAATCACCCCAATAATTAATCCCCAAAGTTGATGACCAAATTGCCACATTAATAAAAACGATAACGTGGAAATAGTCAGCCCAAATGCCACTGTCAATTTTGGATTGCGCTTATCTGTGAGTTTACCTGCAATTGGTGCTGCCATTGCTCCCACCACCCCCACTAAACCAAACGCTCCTGCTATCTCACTACCATACTGGTAAGGTGGTTTCGCTAACAAAAATACTAGCGTACTCCAAAAAGCACTAAAGGGTGCTATGTCATTTGCACCAGATAATGCAGCTTCACGCAACACCGCATATTTGCGGACTAATTGCAAAAGCGAAGCCATTAATTTTACATAACTCAGGTGCAGCGATAAGCGAGATTTTGGTACAGAGCGCGATAAAACAACAGCCAGGAGTATCATCACAATACTAGCAATTGCGTACATTGCCCGCCATCCCAAACTTCCTCCAACTACACCACTGACGGTTCGTCCTAGTAAAATCCCAATAAATACCCCGCTCATCACCGTGCCAACTACTTTTCCACGTTCATTGGGGTTCGCTAGTTGAGCAGCGAAGGGAACTATTAACTGTGCAGAGATTGTGGTCATGCCAATCGCCAAACTTGCTAGTCCCAATAAGGCAAAATTAAATGATAGAGCTACACCTGCAAGAGCGATACCACGAAGTGGTTGCCAAGGGCATCGCACTCGCTATCAACATTGTGACAATCAACTTACGACGTTCTAACAAGTCACCTAAAGGGCCAAATAATAAAATCCCCAGTGCATAACCAATTTGAGTCAGCATCGGAATGAACCCACTGGTATGCTCCGAGATATGGAAACTTTGGGCAATGACAGCTAGTAGCGGTTGATTGTAATATAAATTGGCAGCCGCAGCACCGCTAGTTACTGCCATTAGCCAAATTAGACTTCGCTTCACACCTTCTTCAAACCTCACAGAACCTACTAGAAGCTATTATCCGTTTGCCTGCGTCGGTGACTCAAGCTAAAATATAACCTTGCTTAACTTGTGACTCGCAATATGTAGCTTTTCGGTCTTTAACAGAACTTTTAAGACCTCTAAGACTTTCATCATCTAATTAATTTTATAATTAAAAATATTATTCTTGATTGCTATCTGCAAAATTTACTTTCTCGTAAACGTCAGTCAAAGTAATATTAAAATCAACTGTTTGCAGTGATAAAATAGCAGATTCACCTTCCAGTTCAGTAAATGACCATTGAGATAAAGCAGTTTTCACATAATGCATAACATGATATTGATATTGGTCGATTAAAATATATTCCTTAAATTCCGGGATAGAACGATAATATAAAAACTTATCTCCCTGGTCATAATTTTGAGTAGATTTTGATAAAACTTCCGCAATTAATAACGGATTCATAACAGTCGTTGTACTTGTTCCCGTATAAACAGGTTGTCCCTGAATTACCATCACATCTGGATAGGTATGCTGCCGATACCGAGGTATCCATAAACGCACATCACCGATATAAACTCGATAATCTTGGCTTTTTAGGGCAAATTTTAGGTTCGCATAAAGGTTGCCAGCAATTTCGTTGTGATTTGTCGTTCCCCCAGTCATCGGGACAATTTCTCCATCACGGTACTCACTTTTATATTCTGCCTTTTCTTCTATTTCTAAATACTCTTCAGGGGTGTAATAGCGTTTTTTTGTTTCTAACTGCATAAAAATACCACCTACGCTTGTGCTGCTAAAATTTTCAAAGGCAGAAACGCAAAGCATCGCACTCAATCTTAACGAGTACTTCTCCAGCCCTCTGCCAAGTTTGACAAGAGCAGAGGAAGACTCCCAATACGGTTTGGTTAAGCCTAAAATCCTACCTTCAAATAAATTAGTGGCTTATAGCTAAATTTTGTTTTTAGCTTACTGGTAGTCTTTTAACCCATTTTAATGGGTTTAAGCTTTGGGCCTACAATTTATTTCACGGCTCTTAACCGAACCGTATTCACAAGACTGCAATCCCACGAATCCCAAGGTGGGAGAAGGGGTTAGGGGATGAGGGCTTGAGTACTTCCCATCCTAATCGTACCCGGTCTTTTATCGGATGAACCGACCGGAGTGGAAAATACAAATGTAGAGACGCTATCTGTATATAACGTCTCTACATTCTAAAGTAGCCATGTATTGGATTCAAACCACAACCGTTAAAGGTAAGCAGACTGGTTTGTAGCGCTGCTTTGACCGTCAGAAGGCTTATCATCTGCGACCGCACTCTTGGCCACATCTACTGTATTTTTCACCGTATCCTTAATGCCATCAGCAGCACCTTTAACGATGTGTGCCGTATTGATGGCAGTGTCATTAACGTTCACAGCCGTACCCTTAACGGTATCCACTGTATTTTTTACAACATCGTTAACGCCGATCGCTGAATCCCTGACAGCGGTACCGACATCTTTGACAGTATCGTTAACACCATCAGCAACATTCACAATCGTATCGCCAACAGTTTTTACAGTTTGGTTAACATTATTAACTGCACCTTTGACTGAATTCCCAAAACCTTTTACAGTCTGGTTAAGTCTCTCACCCATACCCTTAATCGCTAAAGCCCCAGCTATAGCGCCCAAAGTAGCACCAACGAGCGTTCCAATCGCTACTTTCATCAACTCATTATTATTTTCTGTAGTGACTGTATAAGCCTCAGATTGCTCTACAGAATAATCAAGACTATCGTTAGATTTTTCCAAAAGCTTCTGGTTTCCATCCATTATCATTATCTCCTATAAAAACTAGCCAAGCCCTCCTAAATCCACGCCACATGCTACAAGTCGGCAGAGCCAAGAAACGCAGTGGCTTTCCAAAATTGGGGGAATTTGAATTTTCTTTCTTCCCCCCTTTGAATTAGGGGCAGGGGAGCTTCATCTTTTTGGTCAGATCCCCGACTTCGTAAAAGTTGTTGTCGGGGATCTCGCAGACCATCAACATTTTGACCTTAGTCTAAACTACTTTCAATCTGAGCAATTTCGTCTTCCAGCAAATCCCCTTGAAAAGAACTTACTGAGACTACGGGATCTGGGGAGGAAATATAAGCAGTTGTAGAACTAGTTCCCCAGGACGTCATCGGCTGTCTGTTAGCAATGTTATCAGTTGTATTTTTTACTGCGTCTGCTGTCCCTTGAACAGCTTGGTTAACACCTTGAGCGCTATCCTTTACGGTGTCAGCAACTTTATCAGTTGTTCCTTGAACAGCACGGTTAACATTCTCAGCAGTACCCTTTACAGTGTCAGCAACTGCATCCGCTGTACCTTTCACAGCTTGGTTAACACCTTGGGCTGTATTCTGTACCACATTAGTACCAGCTTTAACAACTTGGCTAACACCTTCACTCGCAGTCTCTACAGCTTCTTGTGTACCACCAACAACCGCATGACCTACACCTTCAGCGACGCTCTTTAAACCTTCACCTACTCCCTTTGCTGAGTGTCCGAAGCCTTCCCCGATAGTTTTTGCAGCATTTCCTAAACCTTTGAGTGCGTGGTTAATGCCCTCACTGGCTCTTCCACCAGCCAAAGCTCCAGCTATTGAACCCAATGTAGCGCCAACTAGTCCGCCAACTAGCGCTCTACTCAATGCGGGACTGATGCCACCACCACCACCATTACCTGCTGCACGATTTTCTGGTTGACGCTGTTGTGTATTACCAGTAGTGGAGGGTTGACTGTAGTTGTAGGTCGTGCGATCAGTATTGTCTTGACTTCTCAATGCCGATGCATCACTATATGGTTGACCGTAGGTCATGCGCTCAACATTTTCTTCACCTCTATATACGCCAGTACCTCTGTTTGTGCCTTCGGTACCAGAATAGTTATCACCGTAAATGGTGCGGTCAATATTTCTGCCTTGATTCTCCGGAGTCTGTCTGCTCTCAACCATTTTAATTATCTCCTCGATTAAAGAATGTCCTTTGCGCTTCTAATCTATCGATTGTAGATAATTGCATAACCTATCTATAGGTGTAATATTTATGTACAATAAATCCACCTTTCAATTATGAGAATTTGTCACCAATTTTGGATTTTAAGGTAAAATTTACGAGTTATATGCGGAACACTAATTAGATGTCTATCTACTTAATTTTCCACTTAGTTATAATTTGAACTTTAATCAAAAAGCAGATGAAAAAAATATTATTTCTTTGTACGGGTAATTATTATCGCAGCCGCTTCGCCGAACACCTTTTTAATTATTTGGCTGCAAAGCAGGGATTAGATTGGCAAGCTGATTCTAGGGCTTTAGCGCTGGAACGGGGTGTCAACAATGTAGGGGCAATCTCTCACTATGCCCTGAAAGCTTTAGCTGAACGCTTGATAATTTTACCATCAGACGAACGTCTTCCGGCATCAGCTTCTGTTGAAGATTTTCAGAATTCAGATATGATTATTGCACTAGATGAATTGGAACACCGACCATTGATGCAGGAGCGTTTTCCCCAATGGTTGGATACAATTGAATACTGGCTTGTACACGATGTAGATAAGACCTCTGCTCAAGAAGCCTTACCACAAATTGAGCAAAAAGTAATCCAGCTTATTGAAGAATTGGCAAATATATAAAAAGCAATCCTTTGTAGTGACAATTCATGTGGCTTGCCTCCTTACCAGTATTCTCACTACACCTTGGACACCAGTTGTCTAATTAGATAAGGCGGGCTAGAAGCCCACCCCACAAGAGTTATGTTAATCTTGTGGGGTGGGCTTCTAGCCCGCCCATTTCATATTGAATTACATTTATTCTCGTCTACTTACTAGCAGCCATAACATCAAAATTAAATGTAGCAACTCGACGACCATCAATATAAACATCTATTCGATGTTTACCTAAAGGGTCACCAGTAGTAATGGCCCAAGTATTTTGAATCATACTATTTTCTACATAATCAGTGCGAGAAGTAATAGCTGCAGATCCATCAGGAGAAAGAGAGAAATTCTCACCATTCTGTGTACCCCAAGTTTCCGGTACTTTAGGTAATTGTAGAATTTCTCGCCAGGTTACTTTCCCTTTATACTTTTTAAAGTGGATGCGCCAACCGTATGAATACCCATCCAACAGAGGTACATTAGTTGTCGGAATAAAGGTCATCTTGCCCTTACCGCTGCGTCTAAAAACCCCAAACTCAGTTTTAGTAACAGTAATTAATTTTGTATCCGAAGAAGTTTTAATATTATCCTTCACTGCAACAGAAGCGAACGCAGGAGATGTCAGCAAAGAAAAAGCTACCGCAATGCCGCAAGCATAAACTCTTAGCTGCATAATTTCTGATATTATAGTGCTATCTATTCATATCTAAAATCGCTGTTTTTTTCAGATACAAAGCTAACACTTCTGATGTATCATTGAATGAAGGAAGAAGGAAGAAGGAAGAAGGAAGAAGGAAGAAGGAAGAAGGAAGAAGGAAGAAGGAGGTTTATAATATGTGAACCCGGACCCCAACTCAAAATAAGCGACCCTAAGAACGGTCGGGGTATTAACAAGAACAGCGAGGGATAAATTAAGGTTTGTCTTTCCCTTTATCCAGTTTGTATATTTATGTTTATTAGAGTTCTTGCAACAGAAGCCCAAAAATAAATAATTAACCGCAGTAGCCGCTGTACGGCTTCTGTGTAGGGTAGGACGCAAATGAAAATAAAAAAAATTGGGTGGAAATGCGTAACTCCACTGCATTTCCACCCGTAAATACTCATCATTCAAGCAACTTAACGAGATTCAGTTCCTTGATTTGGGCTACCTGCTACAGAATCATTACCAGGTGCTTCTGGTCTAGCAGTATCTTTGGCATCACCTTGAGCATCAGTACCAGTTTTACGGATACTTTCATCAATAGGGGTTTGGTAACCACCAGATGCAGTAGGTGTAGTTTCTTCAGATGCTTTATCTTTTTGATTTTCAGACATAACTTTGCTCCTTATCATCTAATCCTGACATTCATGATTCAGTTTAAGAAGTTAGAGGTTTAAGTTCATCTTCCTAAGATAAGGTTCTGGTTTACACAATAATCTACCGGAAGAAGTATTGGCAATTCAATTATCCTCTCTGGGGCTTTAATAAATACCCCGACAAGAACGCAGGTGATCCGTTTTGAGTTGGAGTCCTGTATCCCCATATATAAACCTCCTTCTTCCTTCTTCCTTCTTCCTTCTTCCTTCATTCAATCAAATAGCGATCGCACCAATTGAGCATCTCCCACAATACATGTCCCACAGCTTCACGGGAGCGATAACCGTGGTCTTCTAAAGGTAGCATCACCGAACGCACGGTAGCTCCCAATCCTTTGAGCGCTTCATACAATCGTTCTGTTTGCAGGGGATAAGTACCCGGATTGCTATCATTTTCTCCATGAATCAGCAGCAATGGCGCTTTTACCTTACTTAGATGAGTAAAAGGAGACATATGATTGTAAGTATCAGCAGCTTCCCAATAATTCCGCTGTTCTCCCTGAAAGCCAAAAGGTGTCAAGGTGCGGTTATAGGCTCCACTTCTGGCAATTCCCATCCGAAATAAATCGGTGTGTGCCAGTAAATTAACTGTAGTGAATGCACCGTAAGAGTGTCCACCGATACCCAACTTCTGGCGATCGGCAATCCCCCTGTTCACCACATAATCGACTGCTGCCGTTGCACCTTGGATTAATTGCTCCACATACGTATCATTCGGTTCCGCATCACCTTCACCAATAATTGGCAGAGTCGGACCGCCGAGAATTGCATATCCTTGAGTCAGGAGAAATAATACAGAATCCCGACTGGGACGGCTAAAGGTGTTTTCTGGTTTGGTTACTTGTCCGGCAAATTCCGGGTCTTTGAATTCTTCTGGATACACCCAAAATAGCATGGGCAAAGCACCGTCGCTCTTTGCATCATATCCCAGAGGGAGGTATAATGTCGCCGATAGTTGCACCCCGTCGGAGCGTTGATAGCGGACTAATTCTTTCTGCAATCCGGCGAATTCTGGTGCGGGGTCGGGATAATTTGTTAGGGGAATCGCTTTTTTATCAGTATTTGTATGTAAGAAGTAATTAGGTGGTTCCGTTTGCGACTGGCGACGAGTAATGAGAGTATCATTATCTAGCACCTCTACAATTGATTCAAAGTATGGATTTTGACATTGCCACAAGCGTTGGGTTTCACCTGTTTCCAAATCTAGGCGAGAGAGAAATGGGTACACCCCATCAGCAGAAGCACCTCGACCGCTAAAATAGACACCATTGCCGTCGCTTGTGAAGTGCAAAAGACCCCGTCCGTAGCTTCCCAATATCATCAGAGGTTGTCCTGGGTCGCTATACTTGTCTTCAAAACTGCGTTCAATGAGGAGGTGGGGGGGTGTTTCTGGGGTTGCAGGATTAATTCGCCAAAGTCGGAGTTTGCGAGAGTCGTATTCTCGTTCCCAAGCAAAGGCAATATTTTCTCGTCCCCAACGGATGCGCAAGAAGCGATACTGAGATTGCCAGAGTTGTTTGGGGGTACTAGTGAAAGGTGCATCAAGTTCCCACAAAGCATCACGGTAAGGAACATCAACAGTTGGGTCACCTTCATCCTGAGCTTCGACCCAGTACAATGTGGATGGGCGATCGCTTCTCCAAGATACACCTCTGCGACCGATGCGGGCTGCATCAAATTTGGTAGAGCGAGAATCATCAAGGGGTAAATCAGCAACTTCATAAATTAATTTTCCCGTGCGGTCGAGTACCTGAATTTTTGTCGGGAAGCGGGAAACTGGAAGTTGGTAAGAAAACGGTCGGTGTAGAGTACTGATTAAGATAAAATTGCCATCGGGAGAGGGTAAAGTTTCATGAATCAAACTATTTTGTAACAATTCTTCACGTGTACCGCTATCGTCAGAAATTAGCTCTAAATTAGAAGTCAAATAATACTCAAAAAGTGCCTCATCATGGGGATTTTGCAGCAAATTAGTGTAAGTGCGGCTGGGAGTTTTGCGACCCAAATTTTCTTCGATGTTGGGGAAAAGGGGGACTAAAGGGGCAACAGGAGGTTCTGGACGCTCGATTAATATCGTCTTCACACACAATGCAGAATTCGACAACCAACGATATGGGGCACCATAAGCAGCATTGAGAATCGGTTTTGTTAATTGTTTGGCAGTACAATTAGCTAAATCTAAAACCCACAATTCCAATCCTCGCGGTTGAGTAAGGGTAAACGCCAATTTTTCACCATCAGACGACCATTTCAAAAAGCCAATTTGAGCATTATCTGGTAATTTTACTGATTCTAAAGTGTCAGCGGTAACCAGCTTAAATTTTAAACTGCGGCAGGGATTGTGACGAGCCGGGGCATTGGTTGTAGGATTCACAAGCAATCCCGCTAAAGGCACCTCCGGGGAAGCAAGTTCCGCGATTGGTAACAATAATCGCTGCTCTAATTCCACCAACCACCGCAAATTCGGGGAAAACAGCACAGTTGGTGGTGTTGGTGCATTAAGAATCTGGTTTATCGGTTCTCTAGGAGTTTGCCAGCTTTGCATTTTGATTCAGTTAAAGGAAAGATTATAAGCATTAAACCATCGAAGTAACTGGATAGTTATAACTCTCTTTTACTACTAAACCATCCTTCCAATAGCCAATAGAGAGTTGATTGCTCCTTGAATCAATTATTTGATCGCCAAATTTGACAGTATAATCATTGTACCAATTGGAAATGACTACAAAGTCATAATCCTTGTCTGCTGAAGTAGCAATGTCTTGACTAATTAATTTTGATTCTCTGAACTCAACCAACATTTCTTTGAAAAAGACTTCTCTTCCCTTACGACACTCTTCTTTCCCAGTAGTAATGGTTCCATCACCTTCAATCATCACAATGTTCTCAGAATAGTACTTTTCCAAAGCTACTGACGTTTGGAAGGTAACAACGAGGTTGTTTATATCTGCTAGCTTGATTTGTAGTTCTTCTATTGTCATAAAAAAAATAGGGAGTTTTTTAGAATTTACAACAAATTTAAAATTTTAGCTGACTGGGCAAACTACCTTAAGTCAATTATCTCCCTACTCGCTGGGGAACGCCAGCAATTGGAAACACAGTGCGATCGCTTTTGGAAGGGTTTAATATCTGGCAGAAATCGACCGAAATTTTCCAGCGAATAACCTTGATTTACAGATCAAATGAAGAAAGCAAATATGGGGTCGGAAGGAAAACCGAGTTCAATAGGAACGCCAGTATCCGATATCGAAATAGATACAACTCTCGTCTACAATTTGTTGGAAGATCAGCACCCAGATCTGGCACATCTGCCCATTCATCTCATTGATGCTGGTTGGGACAATGCAATGTTTCGACTGGGTGAGCAATTGTCTGTAAGGCTCCCACGTCGAAAAGCCGCAGCCACACTCATTGAAAATGAGCAAACCTGGCTTCCACTACTGGCAGATCGGCTTCCTATCCCTGTTCCAACTCCTTACAGACTAGGCAAGCCAGCACAAGGCTACCCTTGGCGATGGAGCGTCTTACCGTGGCTGCCGGGTATAACTGCTGACCAAGAGGAACCCCATCCAAATCAGGTAAAACTCTTTACTTCATTCCTGCAATTGCTGCATGTCCCTGCGCCATTGAATGCGCCACTAAATGCTGTACGCGGGGTACCGCTGATTCAGCGAGCGGCTTCTGTGGAAGAAAGAATGCAACGACTTGAGACGAAAACCAACCTAATTACTCAAAAAATTAGGAACACTTGGAATATGGCTTTGAACACCCCTGTTGACGTTGAGGCAAAATGGCTCATGGAGACCTTCACACCCGCAACATCCTTGTTGAAAACGGTGCGATCGCAGGCATCATTGATTGGGGGGACATTACGTCAGGTGATATTGCCACAGACCTTGCTTCTATATGGATGATCTTCTCCGAACAAAATGCACGCCAACAAGCGATCGCAGAATACGCAAATGTTTCTGATGCAACACTGCAACGCGCACTTGGATGGGCGATACTTTTTGGTGTAATGCTTCTGGACACAGGACTAGTTGATAACTCAAGGCAGGCAGTGATGGGAGAAAGAACATTACGTCGTGTTTCAGAGGACGGATGACATACTTATGCGGAAGCTGCAACGTTCGAGAGTTGAATTATCCTCGAATAAACTTTTTGATACCCCGACCCGTTCATATCTCGCCCGTTTTGAGTTGGGGTCCTGTATCCCCATATATAAACCGACGAATTCCTTCTTCCTTCATTTCCAGATAAACCTCCGGTTCGCGAAGCGCAATCGCACCGTATAATTAAGCGTACCAAATTTCAGCGCTATGAAATTCTTTATCGTCCATGCCCACCCCGAACCCCAAAGCTTCAACAGCGCATTGACAAATCACGCCAAACAAAGTCTAGAAACAGCAGGACATGAAGTCCAAATTTCTGACTTATACGCCATGCAATTCAACCCAGTATCCGACCGCAGCAACTTTACATCCCAAAAAGACCCCACTTACTTTAAACAGCAAGTAGAAGAGATGCATGCCACAGAAGTTGACGGGTTTAGCGCAGACATCAAAGCCGAAATGGACAAACTAGAATGGTGCGATGTCCTAATTTTTCAATTCCCCCTTTGGTGGTTTGGACTACCTGGTATCCTCAAAGGATGGGTAGATAAAGTATTCGCATCCGGAAAAATTTATGGTGGGGGTAAATGGTATGACAACGGCGTTTTTGCAGGGAGAAAAGCCATGCTATCTTTAACCACTGGAGGCCCAATTACCATGTATAGCGAAATCGGAATAAACGGTGATATTCATAGCATCCTCTATCCGATAAATCACGGAATTCTCCGTTTCGTCGGATTCAATGTCCTACCACCATTTATCGTTTGGAGTGCGACTCGCATCAACGACGAACGTCGCAAATCCTACTTAGCAGAGTATGCAGAAAGACTGTTGACAGTTAAAGAAACACCAGCGATAGCCTACCCATCCTTAAAAGACTTTAACGAGAACTTCCAACTTAAAGACTCATAATCTATACTATCCGCGTCCATCCTTTGTCCATCTGCGGCTAATTATCCAAAATGACAGGCAAACTAATTATATTTGAAGGCGTAGAAGGTTGCGGCAAAACCAGCCAAATAGAACATTGTCGTGAATGGTTGCAAAATTTGGGGATCTCACCAATAGTAACCCGTGAACCAGGAGGAACAGAATTAGGTGTGCATCTGCGGCAGTTATTGCTATCTTCAGGGGGAAGTCCCATCAATGATAAAACAGAACTACTTTTATATGCCGCAGACAGGGCACAACACGTAGAACAACAACTGAAACCGCATCTAGAACAAGGTAAAATAATCTTATGCGATCGCTTTACAGACTCCACCATCGCCTACCAAGGTTACGGTCGGAAATTAGATATGAATCTAATTAACCAACTCAACGCGATCGCCACAGCCGGATTAACAAGTGACTTAACATTCTGGCTCGACGTTGATGCCGAAATCGGACTCGGAAGGAAAAAAAGCGATGCAGACCGGATAGAACAAGAAAAAATAGACTTTCACCTGCAGGTTCAACAAGGATATACAGAATTAGCCGCCAAATATCCAGAACGAATATCCCGGATTGAGGCCAGCTTGAGTGAAGAAGCCGTCCAACAGCAAATTCAGAAAATCCTCACCTTAAAACTAGAAAATTGGGGTTATCCAAAATAACTTCCTTAATGTAAAAATTGTCACTGCTATTACCACGAAAATCGATTAAGGTTCATACCCGCCAGGGACTATAAGTCCATTAAAATGGACTAGAAAGAATGATTTATTTTAAGTATTATTTTTAATTTTTATAAATATGAATATGTGGTTTATACGCAAAGGGCAAGATATGAACTTATTCACAACTTTCATAAAGTAATATTTTGAATTATTTTATCCCTCTCCTAGGACAACAACAAGCGGTAGAACTACTAACCCAAGCCATCAACCAAAACCGCATACCCCCAGCCTATCTATTTCTGGGAGCGGACGGAATCGGCAGAAGTTTAGCAGCACGGTGTTTTGTCCAACAACTCTTTGCCTCCCAATCAAACAAACTCCAACAAAGCAACCATCCCGATCTCTTGTGGGTAGAACCAACCTATCAACACCAAGGACAACTATTGACACCGCAAGAAGCAGAAGAAAAAGGACTCAAACGCAAAGCACCACCAGTGATTCGCTTAGAACAAATTCGCCAAATCACCGAATTTCTTGGTCGTCCACCCATGCTGGCACCCAGAAATATCGTCGTGCTAGAGCAAGCAGAAACAATGGCAGAATCGGCAGCCAACGCTCTACTCAAAACCTTAGAAGAACCAGGAAAGGCAACCCTAATTTTACTTGCCCCAACCCTAGAATCAATTTTGCCTACCTTAGTATCGCGCTGTCAAAAAATACCCTTCCATCGCTTAGATACAGCAGCAATGGCACAAGTCCTCACCCAAACAGGACACCAGGAAATCTTACAGCATCCCGCAGTCTTGAATCTCGCAGCCGGCAGTCCAGGAGAAGCGATCGCATCATACCAACAGATGCAAACAATTCCCCCAGAATTACTCCAAGCTGTTACCAAAACCCCGGAAAACTACCGTCAGACCTTAGAAATCGCCAAACAAATCGATAAAACTTTAGATACAGAGGCTCAACTGTGGTTGGTTGATTATCTCCAACAATCCTACTGGCAAAAATTTCACCACCCAGCCATCATCAAACAATTAGAAAAGGCTCGTAAATCTTTATTATGTTACGCCCAATCACGCCTTGTTTGGGAATGTACCCTACTGGAAATTTTAAATACTAAAATTATCGGATAATTGCAGATACGGGAAATTGTTTGGGTTTAAAATCCAATTAACTCTTGTGAAAATGGAGACTGACTGATACTTAAACCAAAATCGCTTACCAAAATTTACAGAGCCGAATCAAAAACCTGCTGCGCGGTCAGTTTAAGGTTAGGGAAGGTGGGAGAAATGATTAAGTCATTACCTGTAAATTTGGAAACTTGGTACTCATCTCCAACAAGGTGACATACCGAGAAAGTAGGCTGTTTTGGGTCTCCAATGAACTTTTTCCCCCCTAGCGCTGCATAATCTGCAATCCAGAACTCAGGGATGCCCATTTCTTCATAGTCTCCAAACTTGTCGTAGTAATCATCCCGCCAGTTGGTACTAATAACTTCGACTACCAGGGGTACGGATGCTGCTTGAATAACGGTTGATTGCTTTCTCCATAGGGGTTCTTTTTCAAGATTGTCAAGATTTAGTAACAATACATCGGGCAAGTAGGTTGATTCGGCACCGGGAGTTTTAACAAATGCGGTTTTGGGAATTGTGTAAGGTAAGTTGAGTCGGTCATACTCAATAGTCAGCTTACGCACTAAAAATCCAACAACTTTTTCATGGTCTCCGGTTGGTGGTGCCATCTCAACAATTACTCCATTATGTAGCTCGTACCGTACCCCGTTGTTGGGATACCAGTCCATAAATTCCTCATGGGTTATTAATTTGGGTATGGCTTGGGTCATAGCTACCACCTCCACATATACTTGACTTTACCACGGATGCCACTCAGGTTTACCTGTCATAAAAATGCGATCCAACTCTCAAGAAACACATTCTGTAAGACTTATGTAGCAAGGGTTTGAGGAACAAGCTCAAAGTCAAGAGATTGAACCTTACTGTCTAGGAAATAGATCGGCATCTAACGGCGTTCCTCAGTGATTGTTTCCGAAACAGGCTTTCCCTCAGCCTGAATCGGTCGTCGTTCAGCGATCGGCTCATAATTCGTATACTTAATTTGCTTAACTAAGCCAGAATCTATAAGGTCTTGGTGAAATGCAGCTTGTTTGTCAGTTGTTTCTTTATTAGCAAGATACTTTTGAATAGTCTGATTGAGCTGCCGAAGTTCTTCTAAGTCAAGTGCTTCAAGCTGATCCAGTATTTGATTTAAGGTTGTCTGTGCCATAATCCTCTACTTTTCTTCGAGCGTTAAAGATGCGATCTGTGGTTCTTCAACAGGATTGATTGCAATACGGTATCCCCAGCAACTTAGTACGTAAACCCGTACCTCTTTTGTTGTCAAGAGTATTGCAATATTTATTTACATAAAGTTATATTGAGTTACATAAACCAACAAAGAGAAACAAAGCATGACAAGTAAAGGCTTTGGGATGAATGAAGGTGGTAAGCCGAAGGTTAATCTAGATAAAACTCCAAAAATTGGCTTCACAGAGTACGCAGAAAAACTCAATGGTCGCTTGGCTATGATTGGTTTTGCATCGCTTATCACTATTGAAGTATTGACCGGACATGGTTTGGTTGGCTGGCTGACCAGTCTGTAAATAAATTAGACAATAAAAAAATTAGGGGAATATTATGAAGACAGATTTTGATTTTCCGAAAAAAGATTTAATTGGAACCGTCGTCTTTCGACCAGATTTCAATAACTTTGAAACAATTAACGTTAACCAAGCTTGGTCATTATTTTTTAGTGCAGGTCAAGACGATAAAGGTCTGGGACAAGATATTGAACTAGGTCGATTTTTTACTAACGTTTTAATTGCTGTGGGAGTAACAGGAAGCCTTTGGGCAATCTATTTCAACCATTTGCCATAAGCTTTGCTTGTTTCGGGATTCAATATACGAAGGAGGTGGGGAGTTTTTACGCAGGTTTTGAAATTGATGATATCAAGCCTTCTGACAAGACTTTGCTCATCGCATTTTTTGCCAAATCAATAGCTGATGAATAGATGCTTCTGCTATTGGTTTATATTGGGGTTATTTTGTGGATAATAATGCAATTCTCAAAATAAAACCTAATTTGACCAATCTTCTATATTCAGTCCAGGAACTTTCTCAAAATCTCGCAGATTTCTTGTTAAGAGGATTCCTTTATTCGCGCTAGTTTATCCATAAAATCGTCAAATGTTGGGTCGTTCGCAAATATTCCTGCATACTTCATCTGAGTTCTTTCTTGATGGATAATTCCTTGGGGATTAACTTCGATAGTCACAAACTTACCTGTCGCTAATTGTGCTTGTAGGGCTGATTTTGCCTTGGAAATTGCTTCTTCTTCCGTATTCGCCTCTACCATTATATTTGGAATCCCAACCACTGACGCTACAAAATTATCTTTTTGACTTTGTATAAAAATTTGGTATTGCATAAATATGTATATTTTCGTAAATAAAAATTATCTACATTTGTATTGTAACCAATTGCGAACGCACTTTACCAATTACTTGCTAACCCACAGCAAAATCTGTAAATTGCCTTTTATAAGGTGAATGAAATCCTATAACAATGTCTTGTTTTGGAACTCCCATTAAAACTAGCTCTTCAGCAATATTTACCTCTGTTCCATTCCACTGAATCCAAATTTTTTCATTCTTGATATCGATGTGCATTGAACAGCCATAAACACGATGTTTATTTTCCCAGCCGACATTAACAAGTTGATAATGGTCGCGTACAGTATCGAATATTTGTTCTACTTCTACATCCCCATAGGAAGGTTTATAGCTACCATACTTTGCCAAAACTTGCTGGATGTATTCTCTATATTTTTCTAACTTATCCATCTGACTATCTCCTGAGTTTCAGTATCATAAACTACTAATTTTAATTGAAATTCTTGAATTTGAAGCTGTAGAAATGGAAGTGTAAAAAAATCATTATAGGTTTCTGCATCAACAGCTAAATATAGGTTACGTTCTGCTTCTTTTTCCCTAAGAGCAGTGCGGTAGTTAAGGAATTGTCCCAGAGCAAGATGAAAATCAGTGATAGCTGATGGATTTAGAAAACTTTTTATTTCAACAGCGATTTTTTCTCCTTCCTTTTCTGCTGCAAGTAACTTCTCTGCTCCCAAATCGATACGCATCTGAACTTTACCAAAATCAATATACAGGGGGTCATTTGTAATAGTCCACCCATCCTTTTCCAAAGCTAACTTCACAATATCGTGAAATTTATCTTTCGCTGACATAACTTATTTATTCATCTGGGAGCATCACAATTTTACACCACAGCCACGGTGTACAAGTAGAATGCTATTAGTTCCTTTTCAACTTCCCAGCCATGAAACTTTCGTAATGCTTCGGGAATAATTACTTGTCCTTCATTAGAAATTTTTGTGATTTCCATAATTGAAAGAAGGGAAAATATAATTATCCTGTTGAAATTATAGCAGTGTAGGCGATCGCACTTCTTATTCAACCCAGCGTACAGCGTCTATGTTCAATTAACCGCACCATTCTATGGTAACGGCTGAATTTCGGGTTTTGGAGAGGGTCTTACCACTGATTCACCAGCAGTATCCTTAAAGAGTCGGGGATCTGACCCTCGTAACCGGATATGAACTTTTGTTACAATATTGTGAAACAATTTTATGAAAATGATTATGATTATACGCGGACATTCAAGGAAAAGAAAATGTCATTGAACGTAAGCGTGCATCTCATAGACCAAGCCAAAGTTGGTAAAGTTAACGAAGTCGAGTTTGTTGAAAGCATTCGAGAATCATTACCCTATGCCTGGAACATCGTCGAAGGTCTTGCAGAACGTCTTGCCAGAGGTGAAGAATGGGCTAACCATGCAGTAGCACCACCAAGTGAAAAACACAGAGCGCAACTATTACGGATGATAGGTGGAGATGCAATCCGTGGAGCCGTTGAGCGTCATTTTGGGGTAAAATTGGCGTTTCAAAATTGCCATAATGTGGCATTATTTCGTCCAGAAAATCTGAATTCACCAGTCTATTTAGATTTCATTTCTGTTGAGAGCCAAATTCTCAGCCAAACACCAGAATTAGTAGACTGTTAGGGCAATTTTTACTGGTGGAGTAAGAGACTTCCAAAAAATTAATTGTTCCATAGGATAGGCTTCTGCGTGTCCGGGAAACCGGGAATAATTAGTGATATCTTGCACCATTCTCAACAAGCCCTAAATCCCGCCGTGTAATTTATTTCACGGGCTAATAGCTGTTAGCGAAGCTTTCCGTTCGTTGCCCCCTAATCGACTCCTGATTCTTCTCCTCTACTAGTTTATGGAGGGTGGGCAGTGCCCACCGCTTCAAACCTAGACAGAGCAGGAATAATTTATATTATTTCGATCGTTGGCGTGGCTTCATGCGGCGCTCGATTTTCGTATATGTATTAACTCGAAGGATGATTTAAACTAACTAATTTCCCAATTGATTTTATTACCTCATCTGCATCCGTTGGTGACAGATGACCGATAGGTCTCACAATTAGGGTATGGTCTAGAGTAAATAACTTCATCCGAACAATTGATGGACTATTTAATCCAGCGGCGGAAAGATCGGAAATATTTACATCCAATGCCCAAGGTTGGTGAGTTGCGGTAGTAATCATTGCCATGACGCTCTTTTGCATGGGCGTATTAAATGCGATTTGCTCTGAAATAATAAGAGCAGGTCTACGCTTAGTTGTACTAGTATCGGTGAAGGGAAAAGGCACAACCACCACATCAAACTGATTATATATCTTGGTAGGCTGACTCATCTGCCGCTGATTCCCATTCAGTCATTAGTGAAGAAATACCAAGCAAATACTCTGGCTGTAAAGCTGGTTGCGAAAAAATTGCCTTCTGTGGTAACAATCCTTTTTGACCTAGCATCCCATTGTCTAAAATAATTACTTCCACTGATGAACCAACTGGTAGTGGTAATCTTTCTAAGATAGCCAAACCATCTTCAGTCACGATCGCATCGACTTTATAGGCATTCATCTATACTGTATCCCTTGTCGCTCTCTGCTTGATTGTAACTCATATATAGCTAACACATCAACATCGAATGTTATTTATAGCTATTAATACCCAGTAGACATCTTTGAAGACTGGCTTTGCCTATTTTCAAAGATGTCTAGTGAGGTATCGAATATCCTCGTATATAATCCATGATAAACCCGGTTTCTAGCGTTTTCTAGAAGGAGTGAAGTACACAAGGACGGGCAAGGATGACCATTCCACAAGATTTGTGCCTTCTTTATCTGTACCTAACTCAACTGAGAACCACTATATTCTGACATTTTAATTAAATATTTTGTGCTGTCGAGAAGCATTCGCACCTTAAATCAATATTATTTCTTACCTTTAAATAACCCCAATTGCTGAAAAATTCTTGCTGGGTTAGTCACCATCTCCGGACGAGTCAAAATTCCTTGGGAGGGGCTGAATAATAACGCTATTAGGAATAGAACAGATGAAACTAAAACGATCGCTGGGCCAGATGGAATATTGTAATAGTAACTAATATACACGCCCATAATGCTGACAACCGCCCCAACAGCTGCCCCCAATAGCATCATGTGGTGTAGTTCTTTGACTAGTAAGTAGGCAATCAGGGCAGGCCCCACCAACATGGAAATTACCAAAAGCACCCCGACTGATTGCATACTTGCAATGATAGTCAACGTTACCGCCGCCGTAAAGCCAAGATTAATGATGTTGACTGGCAAACCAACCGCTTGGGCACCCGTTTTATCAAAAGTATAAAATAACACTTCCTTATAGAATAACCTGACTGTTACCAAAATAATCGCTGCAATAATCAGCGTTCGGTGGATATCTGTGCTTGTTACTCCTAAAATATCTCCAAACAAGAAACTATCCAAGTCAAGCTTATTTTTTAGTACGGTAATCAACGTCACCCCCAGGGCAAAAAAGCTGGAAAAGGTAAATGTCATTGCCGCATCCACTGCAACCCGAGATTGGGAGCGAATCCAGGCAATTAAGAACGTACTCAACATCCCAGAGACGAATGCACCGATGAGGATATCAATTCCCAAGAAGAAAGAGATGGAAAGTCCAGGTAAAACGCAATGGGCAATCACATCACCCAAAAGCGCCATCCGCTGGACAATTAGGTAACTCCCAACTATCGGACAGAGAATACCGACCACAATCCCGATGGCGATCGCATTCCTCATAAACTCGTAGCTTAGGGGTTCTAATAACCAATTGAGCATAATTGATATTTAGTATAGGGAATTATGAGTTTACCAAATAAGGCAAAAGTTAAAAGTTAAAAGGCAAAAGAAAGAAGAAATAAAAAGGGTCTAGAGCAAGTATATTGATTTATGAGGATTCTATGCATTACTTTTTACTTGACTCCCGGCTTCAACAGAAGAACGTCGGTTCTGAATGTTGATGCAGTGGATTCCGGATTGTTTGTCCGTAAGCCCGTTGCAAATTTTCAGGAGTCATCACCTCAGTGGGGGAACCATCGGCAATTAGGCTTTGGTTCAATAACAGCAATCTGTCCAACTGTGTCAATGCTTCCCCCCAATCGTGATTGCTGACCAACAAGATTTTTCCCCGTGCCTGCAACTCCGCGAATACCTCTAGTATGATTGCCTCAGTTTTGACATCAACCCCAGTGAATGGCTCATCAAATATCAATAGGTCAGCCTGTTGAGCCAAAGCGCGAGCCAGGAAAACTCGCTGCTGCTGTCCGCCAGATAACTCCCCAATGCGGCGATGGCGCAAGGATAACATGGATACCCGCTCTAGAGCATTTTCCACAATTTCTTTAGCCGGACGGCCCGGACAACGAAACCAGCCGAGGGTGCGAGTTCGCGCCATCATCACCACATTCTGAACGGTAATCGGGTAATCCCAATCGATTTGCGATCGCTGGGGTACGTAGGCGACTTTTTCTAGTTGTCGCTGTAGCGGGTTTTGTTCGTAACGCACAGTGCCGCTAACCGTGGGAATCAATCCCAGCATCGCTTTAAACAACGTACTTTTACCCGCGCCGTTAGGCCCCAAAATCCCGACTAGTTGACCCGGTTCGACACGGAAACTGACTCTATCAAGTCCCTGTACCCCCCGATAGTTGACAGCTAATTCGAGAACCTCTAGCATAATACATCAGCGTAATAACGATTATCATTTTACACCAACAAACCTAGTTAGAAGTGTTTCAAAATATGCATATAGCGAAAAGAGTCGCAACCTTAGCATTGACAATAGGCTTATTTAGTGCATGCAGTCAATCTCCCGAAGGTGGTCAAACCAGTCAGAATACACCGACATCTAATCCAGTCGCAGCCAGTGGTAAAGGTATCAAGGTAGTGGTCAGCAACAGTGTATTGTGCGATTTGACCAAACAAGTTGCTGGAAATACCCTGGATCTAGCTTGTCTGATTAAGCCCGGTTCTGACCCCCACATTTATCAAGCCACCCCAGAAGACCGCAAAGCTATTGAAGATGCCCAACTGATACTATACGGGGGTTATAACTTTGAACCAACCTTAATAAAATTAATCCAAGCTAGTTCCAATTCAGCCCCCAAAGTTGCAGTTGAGGAAGTAGCGGTTCCTAATCCTCAAAAGTTTGAGGAAGACGGCAAGGTGGAAAATGACCCCCACGTTTTCCACAATGCTCAAAATGGTATCCGCATGGTGGAAGCGATCCAAACTAATCTAGCAAAGGTCGCGCCAGACAATGCAGAACTCTATGCTAAAAATGCCAAAGCCATTACGAGCGAACTAACGCAGATTGACGGCTGGATTAAGTCCCAAATTGCGACAATTCCTTCTTCTTCACGGACTTTGGTGACAACTCACGATGCGTTGGGATATTACTCAAAGGCTTACGGTATCCCAGTCGCAGCACTGGAGGGTATTAGTACGGAGGAAAAACCTACGGCTGCAAGGGTGAAAGAGACAGTTAAAATTGTTGAGAAAGCCAAGGTTCCCACAATTTTTGCAGAAGTCACCATCAATCCCAAGTTGATTGAGACGGTTGCAAAAGAAGCGAAGGTGAAGGTTTCAGACCGAGAGATATTTGCTGATGGTTTGGGGGAGGCTGGTAGTGAGGGTGACACTTATCAAAAGATGCTGAAAGCGAATACCAAAAGTATTGTTGAAGGGTTGGGAGGTAAGTATACGGAGTTTCAGTTATTAGCTGGTAATTAGTGGTTGAGGGTTGAGGGCAGAATCTGATGCCCAATGCCCAATACTTCTATTCAAAAAGATTAAAAAAAGTAATTGACTTCAATTAGTAAATATTTTCATTAGCTATAAAATCGCGGATACCTAGATTCCCGACTTCTTAAAGAAGTCGGGAATCTTATTTTTTAATGACCTTTTATATATAAATTCTCAATAGAGAAAAAAGGTATATTTGGGTGTATAAATATGAATAGATACAAACTCGCGATTTAATCAAAAATCGTTAAAATATAGAGGGGAATCATGAGTGCATCTCAAGCTGTTTTACGCAACTTCGGTCATATTTACGACAATCCAGTTTTATTAGACAAAAGTGTCACTGAGCCAATTTGTGAAGGGTTCAATGTGGCCTTAGCAAGCTTCCAAGCACTTTACTTGCAATACCAAAAACATCATTTTGTTGTAGAGGGTGCGGAATTCTACTCATTACATGAGTTTTTTAATGAGGGCTATGATGCTGCTCAAGAACACGTTCATGATATTGGAGAACGCTTGGATGGACTTGGTGGTGTACCCGTGGCTAGCTTTAGTAAGTTAGCTGAATTATGCTGCTTTGAACCCGAGTCAGATGGAGTTTTTTCTTGCCGTCAGATGGTAGAACATGATTTGGCTGCAGAACAAGCGATAATTGGGCTAATTCGCCGTCAAGCAGCCCAAGCTGAAAGTTTAGGGGACAGAGCTACACGCTATCTGTATGAAAAAATTCTTCTGAAAACCGAAGAACGTGCTTATCATCTGTCTCATTTCCTGGCTAAAGATAGTCTGACTTTGGCTTACGTCCAATCAAGCAACAATTAAGAAGCATTAGATTTTACTACCAAACTAATACAACAAAACGACGGCAGAATGCATTACTTGGGCATTTCTGCCGTTTTCTATTGGAGCTTCCTAGCAACAATCATAAACTTTTGTAAACAAAAAAAATTTTTGCAATAGATTCGCAATAAGCTAAAACTGTGCTAAATAATTATTAGCGGAAATTTTCAAAGAATCCAAAATGTAACAAGACCTACCAAAGCAACGCCAAAGCTTAGAATCTTCTTGACGACTGGGTTACGGAACTAACCTCGGATCGCATTTATCGTCCAATATCGCAGTAGTTTGTAATTCCAAGATGCAAGCTATCGCAGCATAGTAGGATTTTACAAACAGCTAGTTGATTCAATTTAGCAAGAAGGAGTCAAACAAGACACATGCAAACATACGATAATCCCAACGTTCAATATGGTTGGTGGGCTGGAAATGCTCGCTTCGCCAATATGTCAGGTCTATTTATCGGCGCTCACGTTGCCCAAGCTGCGCTGATAACTCTTTGGGCTGGGGCTTTTACCTTATTTGAAATATCGCGGTACAATCCGGCGATCGCAATGGGTGAGCAAGGCTTGATTTTACTACCCCACCTAGCTACTTTGGGTTTCGGTGTAGGGGCAGAAGGTAAGGTTTTGGATACTTACCCCTACTTTGTCATTGGAGCAATACACCTGATTTCATCGGCAGTCTTGGGTGCGGGTGGGCTATTCCACACCTTCAAAGGACCGAAGAATCTCAAAGGGGCCTCCGGTCAAGTTGGGAAATTTCACTTTGAATGGAACGATCCGAAACAGCTAGGTTTGATTCTCGGACATCACTTGCTGTTCTTGGGGGCTGGAGCTTTGTTGCTTGTTGCGAAAGCTATGTATTGGGGTGGATTGTACGACTCGGCAAGTCATGCTGTCCGAGTTGTCACCAATCCAACTCTGAATCCATTAGTGATTTATGGCTATCAAACTCACTTCGCTAGCGTTGATAACTTAGAAGACTTGGTTGGTGGTCATATTTATGTTGGTTTACTTCTCCTTGGTGGAGGTGTATGGCATATCATCCGCGAGCCTTTACCTTGGGCAAAGAAACTATTAATCTTCTCAGGTGAAGCGATTCTTTCTTACTCATTAGGTGGTATTGCTCTTGCGGGGTTTGTTGCTAGTTATTTCTGTGCAGTCAACACCTTGGCTTACCCCGTAGAATTTTACGGTCCGATACTCGAAGTTAAGTTTGGTGTTTGTCCTTACTTTGCTGACACAGTAAAACTAGCGAATGGCGCTCACACAGCGAGGGCATGGTTAGCAAATGCCCATTTCTTCTTAGCTTTCTTCTTCTTACAAGGTCATTTGTGGCACGCACTACGAGCAATTGGTTTTGACTTTAAGCAAGTTGAAAAGGCATTAAATACGCTAGATACAGAGGCTAGTTTGTCGAAGTAGGTCTAAAAAAACCCGGTTTCTTAATAAAATACCGGGTTTTCACTGCAATCTAAAATCAAAAATACCATGACTATTACTACAGAGAGAACCTTTGCAGCAGGGACTAATTCCGATTGGTTAATTGGTAACGCTCGCTTAACAGATTTATCAGGTAAACTATTAGGCGCTCATGTGGCACACGCGGGATTGATAATGTTTTGGGCAGGTGCAACCACCGTTACCGAAGTAACAAGATTTATTCCTGGTGTGCCTATGTACGAGCAGGGAATGACCTTATTACCCCATTTAGCAACATTGGGTTGGGGTGTTGGTGCTGGAGGTGAAATCGTCGATACTTATCCCTATTTTGCCATCGGAATGTTGCATTTAGTCGCATCGGCTGTGTTGGGTGCAGGAGGACTTTTTCACGTTTTTCGCAGTCCAGATATTTTAAAGAATGGTGGCGGACAAGTTGCAAAATTTCATTATGAATGGAATGACCCGAAGCAATTAGGTTTAATTTTAGGACATCATTTAATTGTTTTGGGATTGGGTGCATTTCTCCTAGTACTCAAGGCAATGTATTTTGGGGGAATTTATGATAGTAGTATTGGAGATGTTCGCATCATTAGTAATCCCACTCTCGACCCAGAAATAATCTTTGGTTATTTGATGGGGATGAAAGACGGCAGTCAAAATTTATTGGCAATGGCAAGTGTTGATAATTTAGAAGATGTAATTGGGGGGCACATTTGGATTGGTTTAATTCTGATTTTCGGCGGTGCGTGGCATATTATAGTTAAACCTTTTGGTTTTATTCGGTCATTCTTACCAATGAAAAATGGCGATGAGATTTTATCTTATAGCTTACTGGGTTTAGCGTTGATGGCATTTATTTCCACTGTTTTTGTAGCTTATAACACTACAGTTTTTCCCACAGAATTTTACGGTTCAGACCGTTTAAAATTGGCAAATATCCAATTTTTTCTGGGAGTTGTGGCACTTTTAGGTTTCATTTGGCATCGGGTGCGTTCAGTGCAGATAGGAGTGAAAAATTAACTATTGACTACTTGCATTCTTTTTGAGGATAATTCATGTTGGCAATATTGTTTAATGCCTTCTGTGCCTGGACAATACTCATTCTTTTAATTTCGAGTATTTGGATAACTCTCAGAAAAGGGGCAAGCCATATCCAAAGGCTGCATCAAATTCCTTGTCATAATTGCGATTTCTTTACCAACGACTACCGACTCAAGTGTACAATCAACCCAATCAAGGCTTGTACAGAAGATGCGATCGCTTGCCGGGACTTTGAATTTAAAACTTCTTCCTGCAATGCTTGTCAGAAGCATCCCCACAAACCATTTCGCTTTGGGAAGTCATTGGTTATTCGTCCTGGGAGATAATTTTTTCCAATTCAACTGCAAATAACTTGCAATAATCTGGAACTTTGGTGTAATCTCTTAACAGTTGCATATTATTTGCAATAACTGCGATGTGCAGTTAAGCTGAATAACGATTGGGAGATAGGATGTCTGCTCACATTGGACTGTTTTACGGCAGTACGACGGGTCATACCGATGCAGTAGCCGAATTAATCCGAGATGAATTTGGTCGTGGAATGGTTAAGCTGCATTGTATGGCAGAAGCCAAAAAACAGGACTTTGCAAATTACAACTATCTAATTATCGGTTCACCCACCTGGCATATTGGCAAGTTACAAAGCGATTGGGAAGCATTTTTCCCAGAATTTGACGAGATGGATTTTAGCGGTAAGCAAGTTGCTTATTTTGGTCTTGGGGATCAATTGGAATACCCCTACAACTTTTTGGATGCTATGGGCATTTTAGCCCTGAAGATTACTTCTAGAGGTGGGATCAGGGTTGGCTCTTGGTCGGCTGAAGGTTATGACTTTCAAGAATCCAAAGCTTTGATTGGTAGCAAGTTCACTCGACTTGCTAATGGTGTTGAAGCTGTCGATGGTGAATTTGTTGGACTTGCCATTGATGAAGAGAATCAACCCGAATTGACAGAAGAACGCATCAGAATTTGGGTAACTCAAATTAGAAAAATGATGGGAGTTTAAACTACTTCCTCCTTGTCCTCTGCGGTTAAATCAATTAACTATTAGTCTGTGTCACTCACTATGATAGGTGCGACTTCGAGATTTTACCCATCAAGTAAAACCTGTTCAAGTTGCGGACATAAGCAAGATATGCCGTTAAAAGAACGTGTTTTTACTTATTCCAATTGCGGCATAAGTTTAGATAGGGATCTGAATGCGGCTAAAAATTTAGCAGCATTTAAAAACAAGGTTGGCTAAACCTGGTCTGGGCGTTAAGGGTAAAGAAGGCCGTCCTCACCCGTCGAAACGTCAATTAAAACTAAGATGTCTAAGATGTCGAGGTTTTAAGTAGCAGTACTATTCATTCTAAAAAGGTACAAATTCATGGCAGCAACTTTTGTTCCTCGCGGTATCGTCGTTCCTGAAGTAGGATGGTGGTCTGGGAATGCTCGTTTGGTCAACTTATCAGGGAAATTACTAGGCGCTCATGTAGCTCATGCAGGTTTAATTATTCTGTGGGCCGGGGCAATGACCTTATTTGAGATATCCCATTTTGACCCGAATCAACCGATGTATGAACAGGGATTAATTTTGCTTCCGCACCTGGCAACATTGGGCTTGGGTGTTGGTGCTGGTGGTGCAGTAATTGACACAAATCCCTATTTTGCGATCGGAGTTATACACCTAATATCCTCGGCTGTATTGGGTGCTGGTGGTCTTTTTCACTCCTTGATTGGACCGAGTGTCTTACCTGCAAGCTCGACTTTCTTTGGTTCCTTTGGCTACGACTGGAAAGATAAGCGCAAGATGACCAATATTCTTGGTATTCATTTAGTACTTCTGGGAATTGGAGCTTGGTTATTAGTAGCAAAAGCGATGTTTTGGGGTGGTATATTTGACCCTTGGATGAATGTGGACGGGTTCTCTGGCATAGGTGATGTGCGAGTTATTACGAATCCAACACTCAATCCATTCAGAATTTTTAGCTATCTATTCCCTGTACATGGTATTTCCGGAATGGCTGCTGTAGATAACTTAGAAGATGTAATTGGGGGTCATATTTGGGTTGGTTTGATGTGCATTGGTGGGGGTATTTGGCACATGATTAGTAGTCCTTTTCCTTGGACAAAGAATATCTTTGTGTGGTCTGGTGAAGCATATTTGTCTTACAGTTTAGGTGCTTTGGCTTACATGGGTTTTTTAGCAGCCTATTTTGTCACCGTCAATAATACGGTTTATCCCGAAGTTTTCTATGGTCCGGTGGGTGTGATTGAAACTGCGACTGGTGTAGTTTCTGCTCGTGGTTGGCTTTTTACGTTCCATGTGGTTTTTGCCAGTTTATTCTTGTGCGGTCATATTTGGCACGCTATCCGCGCTCGTTTAGCTGAAAGTGGGTTTGATTTTAAGAATGACGACATGGTTCAAGCACCGCTGGTTAATTTTTAGAAACTTAAATAAATCAGGAGTATGTATGTCTAAGGTTGGTCTTTTCTTTGGCACTCAAACAGGAAAAACTGAGTTTGTAGCAGAAGTAATTCAAAAGGAATTAGGTGGTGATAGTGTTGTGACTTTGCATGATGTGGCAAATGCCGATTCGAGTGATTTTGAAGGATATCAATATATTATTGTTGGCTGTCCGACGTGGAATATTGGTGAATTACAGAGTGATTGGGATGGTTTGTATAACGAACTCAATGATGTTGATTTTAGCGGGAAGAAAGTAGCTTATTTTGGCACTGGTGACCAAATTGGTTATGCTGACAACTTTCAGGATGCAATCGGAATTATAGAGGAAAAGATTTCCGAACAAGGTGGAATTACAGTTGGGTATTGGTCAACAGACGGCTATGATTTTAATGAATCTAAGGCTTTGAAAGATGGCAAATTTGTTGGTTTAGCTCTTGATGAAGATAATCAATCTGAGTTAACAGATAGCCGAATTAAAAAATGGGTGAATCAAATCAAAAAGGAGTTTGAGCTGTAGTTAAATAATCAAACTTCAAAAGTAGCGATTGGTTGTTAAGTGACTAATCGCTACTTTCGTATATATGCCTAAACTAAATTTCAAACAAATATGAAATAAGCTTTAATTTTATAGTTTAAATTTGAATAACAAAAAATAGGGTTTTGTTTAAGTTATCATATATATAAGTTATTAAAGATAATCCTAATGACTACTCCACCCGATACATTGTGGTTAACACCAAACCCCGAATTGAAATGTTTGAATCATTCTTTACTTTGCCATCTTTCCCGCAAAACATCAATTGGTCAATGGGAATATCAGCAAACCCCAGATGAACCAAATTCTCTTGATGTTGCGGTGGTATTGCTCCACGATTATCTTAAGGTTCACCATCGACAAATTAATTTAATTGGCCATAGTACAGGTGGTTTGCTGGGTTTAATGTATGCACGCAAACACCCAGAGAGAGTCAAATCATTAACCCTGCTTTCTGTAGGTGTTAACCCAGGTATCGATTGGCAAGCACATTATTATGTTCAGCGTAAGTTATTACCCTGTAATCGCGGATTCCTTCTATATAATATGGCTAATAGTCTGTTTGGAAATCAAGACGAATTAACTATTAGGAAACTAGTAAATTTACTCGAAAAAGATTTAGATAATTCTGCATCACCTCACTCTTTATTGCAGCAAGCAGTCATTCTACCAATACAGGTATCAGTACCATTGTTAGTGTGCGGAAGTAAAGACGATATGGTTGTGGATTCCCACCAAATTCAAAGCTGGAGAAATTTTATCAAACCAAATTCTTCACTATTTCGTTTGTGGGAATGCCCCCGAGGAAAACACTTTTTCCATCACTTTTATCCAGAGATGGTAGCAGAAGAAATAGTAAAATTCTGGGATGCGGTGAAAGATTCCAGTGCTTGTAATAGTTTATCATATGTTAAAGGCGATGGACAAAGCCCCTTGAAAGCGACAAATCACATGACTATTTCAGAGCGCTAAGTTTACCAACATTATTTACTCGAATTACAGTTATTAGGAAATGCATCTCCATACATTAATTTAGGTGTGGAGATGCTTCTGCTGTGCTGTGCTGAGTTAAGTCGATCTACAGAATTCCCCAAAAATGCAGAAAACCTTTATCAGAAAATAATTCGATTAGAGCAGCTGTGGAAAATCCAATCATAGCAAAACGACCGTTCCAAATTTCAGCTTGTGGAGTAAATCCCCATTGCCAACCATTTCTATCAATTGTCGTGGGAATAGTAGTTTTCGCTGTATCTTGCATAGTTGTCACTCCAGACTAAATAAATGCTCTTTCGTTTTTTAACTTATGTTAACCACTATAGCAAATAATTCTTATTAAGCGGCCGATAAAGTATTCATATTTTTGTTGCTCACACTTGGTTTTGATATGATTTTCTGATGTCTCTGTATTTGTTGCGATTTGGTGGATAGTAAAGCTCATTAACTAGTATCCAACCTGTTTCCCTCTGAATATAATCATGGGTACTGATTTTTTGACTTTTGGCGTTTGCAGCTACACTTCTATAGTCAAGTCCTAACTTGTCGCACAGTTCACGTTGCCGCAAACCTTTTTCTCCCTGCATTTTGTATCTCCTTTTCAATCTGTCAAAGACTAAGAGTAATCCAAGAAATAAATGATTCTGTCTTGTTAGGGGTAGGAGTGTCCATCAAATACGCGGACACCTCCTTGGATATTTTTTAATTGGAATACTCTAATGCTAATATTATATTAATGCAAAAAAGTCTCAACAAGTTAATTGTGCTGTTTATCATGGGGTTAATTTTGTAAATTTTATCTATGCAGGCTGATTGAATTCAGCATAATTGGTTGTTTAGCTAAAAAGAAATCGTAGACTAAAAAGGAAATATTTATAGCGACAAGAGTTATCAAACCAGCTAATCCGGTTACACCATTAGTTAAATCATTTCCCCCTTTAATAAATAACAAAGGTAGTCCGGCGATCGCATTTAATGTACCGTGCAAAATCGCAATAGCAATAACAGATTGCGATTTGATTTTAATATAAGCAAATATTGGCGATAGCAGCAATGTAAAAATTGTCATCATCAAAACGCCTATCTTTGGATGTTGAGGATAATTATGTCCTAGCAAAATTAATGGAGCGTGCCATATTCCCCAGGTTAAACCAATAATTAATGATGATTTCCAGAAACCAAGACTATTAAGTTGTGTTTGTAGCATTCCTCTCCACCCTAATTCTTCACCGAAAGCAAAAAGAGCATTAATTGTTAGACCTGCAATCAAACTTTGAACAACATTCATCACAATAAATATGGGAGTTGGGATGGCTGTAATATCGCTCTTGATATTTTGTAAGTCTTCAGGCTTGACTACAGATTTCAAAGAATTCAGAAAGCCAGAAAAATCGCTTGAATATTGAACATTGGGGACAAGTAAATTAATCCCCAATGACAAGAAAGCAATTATGCCTGGAAGTAACCATGCTACTAAAAACCACCAATTAAGGCTAAACGATAAACCAAGCATTCGTAAACTATCTCGATACAAAAACTTCTGGACAATTATTGTCACTAGCATTGGAACAAGCATATAAGTTGAACTCACGATAACCGAGTTCGGTGCTTCCCATTTTTTCCCTAATGCTAGATAAACAATTATCAAAAGATAATTAAGCAGGAATGTGGCTGCAATAAAAATCAAGGACTTCTGAATATTGGTAGGCATATAATTGTCCTGTTAAGTAGGTAGGCACTAAAAAAAACAAGTATGTAACGAATGTAAAATCACCCAAAACTCCCACAAAGAAGTATAAATTTCATTAGCTGTTACTAGTTGTGTATGAGTACCATTTTCAACAATTTTCCCACCATCAACTATGGTGGAGAGACGATGAGCAATGACAACAAGGGTTTTGCCTGCGGTAAAAGACGCGATCGCTGGTAAGTAGATGGGCAGAAATAAATATAATATGCCTGTCGTTCCTGCACCCTACGGGTTTGCGGAGCATTCTCGTAGAGTATATATTTAATTACATCTACTTACTTAGCATCATTCAATGTATATAATATACACATTGAAAATTACGGAAATTACTTTTTCTCAGATAAACTTTGTTGTAACTGCTTACAAGCTTTTTCAATTGCGTCAATACTTCCTGCGTTAACAAGTCCGTAATAGTCAAATACGTAAACTCGGTTATTTTTCACTGCTTGCAGTTTACTCCAAAAAGCTTCTTGTTTAAATGATTCTAAAGCTGATTTTTCTGAACCTCTTTGGGGTGGATTAACAATGATTAATACTTCTGGATTCGCTTCGAGAACTTTTTCGGCAGAAAGTGTGATATACCCTCTAATTGGATTTGACGCTTGCAAGTCCGCAGTAATATTTTTTGCTTGGAACTTAGTTAATAAATTACCAGCCCAGCTTGATTTATTAGGTGATAAAATTGGTTGGCGGCTAACTAATACTAGTGTAGAGATATTCGGAGTCGTTTTGACATCTAGAAATGTTTGATAACGTTTGAGTAATGGTTGGGGGTCAGCATTAATTGATTGAGCAAGATTTTTTGTCAGTAGTTCAAACGATTCCCAGCTATCAACTTTTGTCAACAATGTTGGAATACCTAGCTGTTTGATTTTTTCGATTGTTTGATTAGAAAATCCTTCTGCTCCAATCACCAAATCTGGCTTCAGTGCTACTATCTTTTCTAAGTTGGGTGGGGTTTGTCCTTCGCTAACACGAACATAATCTTTAAATTCTGGGTTTTTATTTAATAGACTACTACCAGCGATTCCCACAAGTTTAGATTTATCCAGTTGATGGATAATATCGGCAGATAAAGAAGTAAGAGCAACGATTTTTTTTGCTGACTCAATTCGTGATTTTTGAGAGTTAGAATTTGTTGTTTGAGTTGGAGTTATAATTTCTTTTGGTTGCTGATTAGTTGTATTTTGGCAAGCAACTAAAGTTAAACTAAGGAATATTGCGATACTAGATATAATTCGACGAAGTTTCATAAGTTATACCAATAATAGTTATTGACCACAGAGACACAGAGAACACATTAAGGGGTTTTTGCGAAAGTCCGATTAGAGTAGAAAAGTAGATAACACCTTGAATTAAAGCATGAGAATTATAATTTAACTAGGCGGCATCATAATTAGTTGCAGGCTGTAGTAGACTGAGCAAATGCCCTTCAGGAGTGCGAACTGCTGTATTTGCAGAATTTATGATTATTCCTAACCCCTGGCTGTAAAAACTTGCGGTTGCAATTACATCTTCAACCATCAGCATGATGTGGGTAAATTTGGCAGTCATAAGGTTACTCCTTAATGAGGATTGTTGTTTAAAGAGACACGATTAATAGAAGACGGGATATATCGTGTCTCTACATATCTATACAAACTATCTAGAAACGAACTGTCAAACTAGCAGCAATATTAATACCTGGTTGGGTATACAAATCAAGGAATCTATCAGTTTTATTGACACCACGTACATCAGCCCATTCAGTATATCGTGTGTCAAACAAGTTGAAAATTCCGACATTCAAAGTTGTATTGGGATTGATGTTGTAATACCCACGCAAGTCTACTGTTGCGTACCCTTCCGGTTTGAAGAAACTTGTATCACTTACCCTATCTTTTGGTGCGACAAAAGTAGAAGCTAGTTCACCACCCCATACATCTTGTGGTGAACGGTAGCGTAATCCGACCACAGCTTTGAAAGGGTCAATAGAATCCAGAGGTTTGTCTGTTTCTAAGTTATCACCGACTGCGTAGGCTAAAGCTCCGAATAGGCTTAAACCATTGGGATTATTGCTAAAACGATACTCTCCTTTAGCTTCAACTCCGTAGATTTGCGCTCCTTTGGTGTTGCGGTTTTGAAATTGACTGAAATTTCTACCACCAATAGCAACCGTACCAGTAGATACAGTATCAATGAAGTTCTCATAACTGCTGAGAAAGCCAGTCAGGCTAAAATTACTTTGATTAAAAGCTCCTTTTAAGCCAATCTCGTAATTATTGCTAGTTTCTGGTTTGAGGTCAGCATTTGGTAAAACTGTATACCCAGCACCAAAATTAGTGAATGCGATCGCAGCACTATCATAAGGTGGACTTTTGAAACCACGTGAGTACTGAGCAAATGCTGATAATTCAGGTGTGATTTTGGCGATTATACCCAATCTAGGTGAAATGGAAGAAGCTGAGAAGTCTTTGACATCGTAGCCGGAGGTATTACTATTAGCAAATAGACTATCTTTCTGAACAGATAGTTGGTAGTAGTCGTAGCGAATAGCGGGAATTAATGTTACTTTACCACCTGCAAATGCAATTTCATCCTGAACGAAAATACCGCCTCTTAGGGTATCTGTATCGGGTAGAGTTTTTTGAGGGAAAAGTTCTCCACCGACAGTTTTAGTTGTTGTTGCGGTAGTGTTATTAATTTCAGTTCTATCTCGGAAACGCGAAGTTGCAGTATTCGATAAATCAATACCATAAACTAAGCGATGCTCTACGTTACCTGTAGAAAAGTTGCTTTCAAACTGTGCTTCTCCACCAAAATTCTGCTGTTTGAAGCTATTATCATCCAAACGAAGTAAACTTTGATTTCTACTATTAATCAGACCATTATTGACATTTTCTGTCGCATCTGAATCTTGGTAGTTAAGTTGCCATCTTGATTTTTGGAAAAGTGAGCTACTGGGGTTTGTATAGTCGTGACTGAGACTCACTCTCCCTCGCTTAGAGTAGTCTTTGGCAACAAAACTAGTATTAGTTGCTCTTGTAAAACTGTTCAAACCAAGTGAACTTATTACATTTGTGTTGGTATTGCTTTCAAAAAATTCTCCTGTTAGTTTAAAGGTATTACTTTCGTTAGGAGCAAAAACTACTTTACCCAGGAAATTATTACTGTCAATTTCTTGGGGATTGGGTTCAATTCTGCCGCGATTTTCAGTTTCACTTCTATCTTTGCGGGTATATTGAAGTAATCCAGATAACTTACTATCTCCACCCGCTAAAGTAATAGTTTCCCCTAAACCTCTATCAGCAGAATCGTAACTAGCTTTGCCACTGAAATAAAACGGTTTATTGAAGACATCAAGAAAATCTTGCGGGTCTTTGGTGGTGTATGAAACAACTCCACCAATCGCATCGCTACCATATAACGCAGAAGCCGGACCACGAAGAATTTCAACTTTTTTGAGACTATCGAAATTGACTGAATCCCGATTTGTTGCAGAATAGATATCAGGAACGCGAACCCCATCAACTTGAATTAGTACTCGGTTTCCTTCAATTCCGCGAATATTAATACTCGAATTACCCGAACGTGTTGGTCGATTGCGTACAGATACCCCTGGTTCATAACGGGTTAAGTCTTTGATATCTTCGACAAAGTTATTTTCGATTTCTTTGTCGTCAATTACTGTAATCGTTCCGGGAGTATCTTGAATGTTACGTGGTGTTTTTGTTCCTGTGACTGTGATTTCAATATCAGCTTCTTCGGGTTTATTTTCGACCTTTTTTTGACATTCTTTTGGTACTTTACTCGGATTCTTTTTAGCTATTATACGACATTTTCTCTGTAACTCTGTCTCAGCTTTGTCCGAAGTGCTATCTGCTTCTTGAGTTAGCAATTGGGCACTGGTAGATGGAAGTTCAATCTCACTTAATTGTGGAATATTGTTGTTTTGAGCAGTATTCGACTCTGCATGTGCTGCTTTATTTACGTAGAAAGGTAGCAACATTATACTTAGAAGCATCAAAGACAATCTCATTCTTTTACCTCACACTAAATAATTGAATAAGTGAAATCAGACATCAATTAGCTACTAGTAATTAGCTATTAGCAGCGTGAAGCATAACTGAAAGACCAAACTTAATTAAAGTAGAATCAGCCCTGATTGCCTGACACATCTTTTTGTAGGTTGGGTTACACAAAGAGTACGGGTTCTGTGTCAGCAGTACGTTCCACCCAACCTACAATTTTTATTTTTTATTAGGTTTTAAGAGTTGTGTCAGTCAGGAATCACCCTGATGTTGAAGGTTTTATTTAGGGAAAAACCACTCCGAGAAAAACAGATTGTAATTAAAATGCACCCAAACTTTTTATATGCATGATGATAGCGGACAAATCTGTAAACCAACTGGTGTTTGAAGAATTGCAGCTTCTATACCCAAAACATCAGCTAAATTTGCAGGTGTAAGTACCAATTCTGGAGTTCCCAAATCAAAAACTATACCTTGGGACAAAAGGGCTATTCTAGAACTGTATCTAGCCGCTAAATTTACATCATGCAAAACTGTAATAATTGTTAGACCTTGCTCTTGGTTTAGCCTTTTGAGGAGTTCGAGCAATTCTAACTGATAGCGAACATCTAAATAAGTTGTTGGTTCGTCTAATAGTAATATCTGTGGGTTTTGTGCCAAAGCTAAAGCTAAAAATGCCCGCTGTTTTTCACCACCAGAAAGCTGTTCTACAGGACGTTCCGAGAAACCTTCCATTCGAGTTAATAGTAAGGCTTTATCAACTTTTGTTCTATCTTCTGAGTTTAATTGCCATTGCCACCAAGGTTGATGCGGTGTTCGTCCTAAAGCGACCAATTGCCAAACTGTTAAACCCGAAGGGATTGTTTGTTGTTGAGGTAATAACGCAAGCTTTTGGGCAACTAATGAAGCAGGTAAATTATGAATTTCTACACCATCTAAGAGTACTGTTCCTTCTTGTGGTAACAGTAAGCGACTCATTAGCTTTAATAGTGTTGATTTTCCAGAGCCATTTGCACCGATTAGACTCAACCACTCACCATCTTGAAGGGCAAGATTTATTTTTTTTACTACTCGCTTTCCTGTATATCCACCACCAAGATTTTTAGCTTCTATTGACATTTTATATTTGATTGAAGTGTATATATAGTTAGTGACAACCCGATGATATTAATCAATAACTTTTAAGAAATTCATTTCCTTAGCAATACTGAGGAAATGAAGTTGACATGGAAAACATTAAAATTTGCTTTTATAACTATCAGCTATCGCTATAATTATCACCTAGCTGGGCTATATTTACACCAATACCCAACTCTTTTTTTGTTCGTTTCAATTGTTTCCAAAGAGCTTGGATTTTAGGAAATCATTCCCAAGTTTTACTTGGGAATAAGGTGTCAGTGATGAGAACATTTAAATAGCTGATTGGCGACGATATAATAACCAAATAAATACCGGAGAACCCAATAACGCAGTCACAGCACCCACTGGTAACTCTACCGCACCCAAGCGCGATAATAAATCTGCAACGGTGAGAACCAAAGCACCACCAACAGCACTTAGTGGTAGCAAAACGCGGTAATCGTTACCAACCAGCAAGCGGATACCGTGAGGAACTATCAAACCAACAAAACCAATCAATCCTGCGACACTCACGGCACTAGCTGATAGAAGTGCTGCAATACCACCGATGAAAATTCTGGAGCGCATTAAGTTTACTCCCAATCCCACCGCTAAATCATCACCCAAACTCAATAAATTAAGAGTACGCGAAAGCGAGCATCCCAGCACTAACGCAACGCATATATAAATTCCTGCTGCATTGACTTCACCCCATCCTCTCCCATTTAAACTCCCTATTAACCAAGAAAGGGCTGTTTGAACTCGTCCATCTTCAGCCATTAGTAGCAAAACCGATTGAATCGCACCAAATAGCGAACTAACTGCAACACCAGCCAATATCAAACGTTCAACAGAAATTCCATCACTTCGCTTGGCAAGAAAGTAAACAATAATTGTTGTCAATAAACTGCCGAACCAAGCAAACAAAGGTATCCAAGCAAGAAATAAACCCAAACTAATCAATGCGATCGCAACCAATCCCGCACCCGCAGAAATACCGAGTAGAAACGGGTCAGCTAGACCATTTCGCAACATCCCTTGCAGCATAGCTCCAGCCATCCCTAAAGCCGAACCTACTAACATTGCCGCCAGTATCCGAGGTAGCCGCAAATCCCAAACTATTGTTTGATATAGTGGCTCTCCTTGATGGATAAGCGCTTGCCATAACTGAGATGCACTCATTGATACTGCTCCCGATGCGAGGGAAACCCCCACAGTAAAAAGTAGTGCAAGACACAAAATTACAGTAGCGGTCAGCACGCGACTTTCTGTAGGAGAGACAAAATCAAATCTCTTCAAAGCAAATTTTTTAATCGCAAATTTACGCAGTTTAGTTGGTAACTGCAACTTTAAACCTCCTATTGAGGTAACTTTTGATTTTCAGCCTTCTGTTCTAGCATTTAAGCACTAATGAGAGCTATTGTCAACTAATCAATTAACATGAAAACTGCTTGAGTAAATATGCTGGTACTCTGTCACACGAACTTTGGTAGTAGTTTTGGCGTTGCTAAATTGAGGTATGAATTACCCTCACACTTCCCAGCCCCTCTCCCCAGGGAGCTATCCATTACCCACATCTTTATTTCCAATCTTGAAACCCTGATTTGGTCGGCATCTTAAAGACTGAGGTGTTAAACATACTCGACAAATCGGCTTTTAATCTTCTCGCTAAAATTAGGTTTTTATTGAGAATGAAGAACGAACGAATCAGGTTTACAAAGAACGTGAGCGATACGGCGGCCGTAGACATACACAGCATCGCTCTCCCAAATGTTAAGAAAGATCCGGGTAATGGATAGCCCCAGTGAGAGGGGAGCTTTTAATTCTTGTCCCCTCTCCCTTGGGGAGAGGGCTAGGGTGAGGGGAAATTTAGCAATTCATACCCGGATTCAGCAACGCCGTAGTTTTTATACCGCCTTATATGGTCAAACTTGGGTAAATTTCAAGGATAGTTGTATGGGATTAGTAGCGGAATTAATAAGAATTAATCGTAATAAACAAAGTTTTTTCTGTTTTCATATCCACACCTGTGATATCATGTCCGGCAAATCACTTACGATTAAACCCCGATTTGAATCCACCAATGAAAACCAGTTAACCCTTGAATAAAATCTTGCATTTTTAGCAAAGATTGGCATCTCTGAAATAAAACTTCC